>Ga0209207_1000039_pt1 | contig 135135 bp, 101 predicted proteins | sample SaghotsprinmetaG_FD_184140 | JGI IMG/M metagenome (GOLD analysis project Ga0209207, IMG submission 184140) | Hot spring microbial communities from South Africa to study Microbial Dark Matter (Phase II) - Sagole hot spring metaG (SPAdes) (version 3) | ecosystem: Environmental > Aquatic >... | reverse complement strand
AACAGCAGCCCGCTGCTCTCGCAGCGCATCGGCCAGGCCGTCGTCCATCCGCTGTGGGGCATTCCCATCCTGCTCGCCGTGCTCTACGCGGTGTATCAGTTCGTCGGCGTCTTCGGCGCGACGACGCTGGTCGGCCTGCTCGAGGAGGACCTCTTCGAAGGCATCCTCAACCCCGGCTTCACCGGCCTGATCGAGGGCTGGTTCGGCGAAGGCCTGATCAGCGAACTGCTGGTCGGCGACTACGGCCTGTGGACGATGGGCATGACCTACGCGCTGGCGCTGATCCTGCCGATCGTGACCACCTTCTTCATCGCCTTCGGCGTGCTCGAAGACTCGGGCTACCTGCCGCGCCTGTCGGTGATCGCCAACCGCCTGTTCGCGGCAATCGGCCTCAACGGCCGCGCCGTGCTGCCGATGGTCCTCGGCCTCGGCTGCGTGACGATGGCGACGCTGACCACACGCATCCTGCATTCGCCGCGCGAACGCCTGATCACCGTCTTCCTGCTGGCGCTGGCGATTCCCTGCTCGGCCCAGCTCGGCGTCGTCCTTGGCATGCTTGGCGGCGTCTCCTTCTCGGCCGTGCTCATCTGGACCCTGGCCATGGTCGGCGTCCTGCTGCTCGCCGGCTTCCTCGCCGCCAAGCTGATCCCCGGCCGGCGCATCCCGCTGGTCACCGAGCTGCCGCCGATGCGCCTGCCGATCGCCGGCAACGTCGTCAAGAAGACCGCCGGCCGCCTCAAGTGGTACCTGATCGAAGTCATCCCGCTGTTCCTGATCGGCACCTTCCTGATGTTCGCACTCGACAAGGTCGGCGTCCTGCCGGCCATCATCGAAGCCGGCGAACCGCTGGTCAGCGGCTGGCTCGGCCTGCCCAAGGAAGCCTCGGCCGCCTTCGTCATGGGCTTCCTGCGCCGCGACTTCGGCGCCACCGGCCTGTTCGCCATGGCCGATGCCCTCGACCCGATCCAGGCCATCGTCGGCATGATCACGATCACGCTGTTCATCCCCTGCTTCGCCAGCCTGCTGATGATGGTCAAGGAACGCGGCCTGAAGACCGCCGTCGCCATGGTCGCGATCATCGTTCCCTTCGCCTTCTTCATCGGCGGCCTGTTCAACCTCGCCCTGCGCGCCCTCTGGTAAGACGAGCATGAGCCAATACAACGAAGCCCGCCTTCCCCTCGCCTTCATCGCCCCCGGCAGCGAAGTCCGCCTCGCCGGGCTGGGCGACGAGATCGACCCGCTCCAGCGCGAGCAGCTGACCGCCTACGGGCTGGCCGAAACGCAGTCGCTCAAGGTGCTCCAGCAAAAACCGATGACGGTGATCCTCGCCGACCAGGTCGAGCTCGCGCTCGAACACGCGGTCGCCCGCCACATCTGGGTCGTCAGTTGAGCCCCGGGCGATGTCCGCTGCCACCAGCCCGGATCCGCTGCACCAGCTGTACGCCAGCCACCATGGCTGGCTGCACGGCTGGTTGCGGCGCAAGCTTGGCTGCCCGGAGCATGCCGCCGACGTCGCCCAGGACACCTTCCTCCGCCTGATCGGCTCGCGCGACGCGTTGCTCGCGCTGTGCGAGCCGCGCGCCTGGCTGACCACCACGGCCAACCGCTTGATCATCGACCGGGCCCGCCGCCACGCCATCGAGCAGGCCTGGCTCAACGAACTTGCGGCGCTGGCCGACCCGCTCGCTGGCTTCGCCTCGCCGGAAGAGCAATTGCTCGCCGCCGAGGCGCTGGCGCAGATCGCCGCCGCCCTCGAAACGGTTCCGGCCAAGGCCGGCGAAGCTTTCCTGCTGCACTACCTGGACGGACTGACGCACGCCGAGATCGGCGAACGCCTAAGCGTCGGTCCACGCATGGTCCGCAAATACCTGGTTCAGTGCCTGGTCGCCTTCGCCCCGGCTGATCCCGCGTGAACAACCGCCTGCCGAACACGCCGGAAACCCTGGCCGCCCAGGCTGCCGACTGGATTGTCCGCCTGTCCGCCGACGACCCTGATGAACGGCGCACAGCCGAAGCCGGCTTCACCGCCTGGAAACAGGCTGATCCGCGCCACGCCGCTGCGGCAGCCCGACTTGAAGCCCTGCTCGGTCGCCTCGACGATATCCGGGACAGCGGCAGCCAAACCCCGGCCCGCCAAGCGCTGCGCGCCGCCCGGCCGCGACGGACACCGTCGCGAATTGCTGCCGCCCTGGCCTTGACCGCCACGCTGCTACTACCCGGCTGGCTGGCGCTGCAATCGGCGCCGGCCAAACACCTGCTTGCCGATTTGCATACCACCAGCGGCCAATGGCGCGACCAGACACTTGCCGACGGCAGCCGCCTGTCGCTGAGCGGACTGACGGCCGTCGACCTGGCGTTCGATGCCGATACCCGTACCGTCGAACTGCATCAGGGTGAAATCCTCATTGATGTCGCGCCCGACAGCCGCCGTCCTTTCATCGTGACCACTGAACACGGCAGCATCCGCGCCCTCGGCACCCGCTTCGTGGTCAACCGGCAAGACGATGCGACCGTACTCCACATGATCGAATCCCGTGTCGAAGTCAGCGTTGATGGGCAAACTCAAGCGCTCATCATCAGTGCCGGCCAAAGCATGCGTTTCGGCGCGAATGGCGAAAGCGAGCTGTCAACAATCGACGGCGAAACGCTTGAATCGGCCTGGCAGCAACGCCAGTTGGTGGTCCGCGACCGCCCACTGGCCGAAGTCCTTGATGAATTATCCCGTCACCGCCCGGGCATGATCCGCTACGACAGTGCCGCCATTGCCAGCATGAAGGTCTCCGCTGTCCTGCCCCTGAGCGACACCGATCGTTCGCTGCAATTGCTGGCCAACAACTTTCCCAGCTTGCGTGTCCGTACGCTGACGCCCTATCTCGTCATCGTCGACCAGGAAAGAAATCGCTAACTCCGCTGCCGGCAGTTCCGCTTTTTTCTTCTCATCCGTCAATGAAAGTGAAAGACGAGATTGGGTAGCCACGCAGTCTCCCCCCGCACACGCGCCAGCCAGTTCCGGTACTCGTCCCTGCCCGCAAGGGCTCGCCACCCCAATGGAACCTGACGACCATGAATCTGCCTACTGCGCCCTCCCGCCCCAGCCGCCTGCGCACCCGCCTCAAGCCGCTGGTTTTCCTGACCCACATGGCCCTCTCCGTCAGCCTCGCTGGCGCGCTACCGACCTTGGCCTACGCCCAGGCCAACCGTCATTACGACATCCCGGCCGGCCCGCTCGACGCCGCGCTCAATCGTTTTGCCGTTCAGGCTGGCATCTCGCTGGTCATTGACGCCGAAAAACTCAAGGGACTCGTCAGCGAAGGCCTCAAGGGCAACTATGCAATCGATGCCGGATTTACCGCGCTACTGCGCAATACCGGCTACGGCGTTGCCAAAACAGCATCAGGCTATGTTTTGATTGCCCTCCCCAAAAACCTTGACGCCGGCCAGGGAAATACCCGGGAAGCCCAGTTGGCGCCGGTCGTCGTGGTCGATCAACACGAATCCCTGGGCAGCATGGTAATCAATCGCAGAACCATCGAATCATTGCCGGCAGGCAATGGTGACGTCACCAGCCTGCTCAAGACACACCCGAATGTGCAATTCGACAACAAGCAGATGAGCAGCAAGTCGCCCGGGGAAATTTCCCCCGCCGACATCAGCATCAACGGCGCCAAGTATTACCAAAACGCCTTCATCGTCGACGGCGCCAACATGAACAACGACCTCGACCCGGCCGAACGCACCGAGTCGCGTATCAATTCACTCGCCGACGTTCCCGGACAAAGCCAGGGGCTGGCACTGGATAGCGATCTACTGGACAACATCACCGTCCATGACAGCAACGTTCCGGCGTCCTATGGCGGTTTCAACGGCGGCGTCGTCGAAGCCAACACGCGCAATCCGGAGCGCGAGCTTCGCGGCAGGATTTCCTATCAGACCACCCGCTCCTCCTGGACGCGCTACCACATTGATGAACGGGAAGAACAGAGCTTTGAAAATTCGGCCTCGATCTACGACCAACCGGAATTCAACAAAACCATTCTGCGCGCGACCCTGGAGGGCCACCTGACCGAAAACCTCGGCCTGCTCACCAACTTCAGCCAGAAGCGCTCGACCATTCCCACCAGTTTTTATTCCTCAGGCAATGTCCCTACGATGGGTCTGCAAAAGCGCGATCAGGAGCGCGCCATCGATAATTACTATCTGAAGGCCGTCTGGAAACCGATCACGAAACTGGCACTTGAATCCAGCCTGACCCAGGCGCCGGAAAAAAACACCTACTGGCGCTCAAACACTGCCAACTCGGCCTTCGAAACCAAAAACGGCGGCAACATGTTTTCGCTGAGAGCGAAATGGGACGGCGACGTCGCCAAGCTGAACCAGTTGATTTCCTACAGCCGCTTAGATCAATCCCGCGATTCGGAATTTGACAACTGGTACACCTGGCGAAAATCCGAAACCAAGAACTGGGGCACCGGAAATACGGCAACATCCAACAGCCTGGAAGGCGGCTACGGCGATGTCGAACAGCAACAGACCACTTGGCGCTATCGCCTTGATGCCGACTGGAAACCTTTCGAACTGCTCGGCGTCAGCCACAGTCTGCAAAGCGGCATCGAATTCTCCAGGCAACACGTCCGTTACGAACGCTTGACGGAAAACAGCACCTACACCAATCCCGTCACCACCGCGACCTGCACCAACGCCAGCGGTGTCGTTGTCGACGCGTGTGACATCGGGACCACGCTTGCCGGCTGGCCGGGACAACTCCTGACCCGTCGGACCCGCTATGCGACAGGCGAATTCGAGTTCGCGACCACGCAATGGTCTGCCTGGCTGCAGAACGAGATGGAAATCGGGCGTCTCTACCTCAGGCCGGGCATCCGGGTCGACAGTGACGACTACATGGAAAAAACAACGGTCGCACCGAGGTTTGCCGTCAAATACGACCTGTTCGCCGACAGCAACACGGTATTCAACGCTGGCGCAAATCGCTACTACGGTCGCAACATCACAGGCTGGCGCCTGCGCGAGGGACGCAACCGACTGCGCTACAACAGCGAACAGCGCAACACGGTCAACAGCGACTGGACCGTAGGCACCCAGGCTGCCGACAACATGAAGTTCAGTCAACTCGACGTTCCTTACGACGACGAACTGATGTTTGGCCTCGAACAACGCTGGAATGGCTTCAAGTATGGCCTGAAATACGTCCAGCGCAAGGGCCGCGACCAGGTAATCGAGGTCAAGGGAACGACCATTGGACAGCCCTCGAACGACCCCGCCACTCTGGCGAGCACCTACACCACCTATACCAATGGCGGCCGGAGCGAGACGGACATCCTGGCCTTCACCGTGACGCCAATCGACGAAATCCGCTGGCTCGGCACGTCGACGACAGGGCTGCTGGCCCTCGACTGGACAAACAGCGAAAGCAACTCCCCGGATTACACGGCAAGCGATACGGACACCTACGCCACCAACCCTTATATCCAGTACGACGGGAAAATCATGCAATACACCGATCGTCCTGCCGACAACTACAGCCGCCCCTGGACCTTGCGCCTATCCACCGTGACCAGGATTCCGCAATGGAACATGAACTGGTCGAACTTCCTGCGTTATCGCGCGGCTTACGCGAAGGTTGCACAAACAAAATCCGCCACCACCTCGGGGGTTTTCCACAACGGACAGCAAATCGCCGTTTGGGAAAAACGCGAATTCGCTCCGGCCCTTACCTGGGATATGCGTATCGGCTGGGAATATCCCTTTGCCCGTACTCAGGCCTTATTCATCAACCTCGACATATTCAACGTCCTCAACAAGGCTTCCGTGGCTGATAGCAGTACCGCCACGGCAACCGGCATTCCAACCTACGAGGTTGGCCGGCAATTCTGGTTAGAGCTCGGTTACCGTTTTTAAGCTAGGCAACAAAAATGAAACTCCTATTCCCCTTGATCATTCTAGGGTTGCCGCTACTGGCCAGCGCGAGCAGTGCGTGCCCCAAGCCGGTAGACCTCGGCAACCCGGACTGCCTGCGCCAAGCCTACGCCCGGCCGCTGGCCGAGTGGCCGGCGCCGCAGGTCGAAGGTCAGGCTGCCTGGCAGGAGATGGCGTCGGCAAATACGCCCGACCTGCCATCCATGATTTCCTACCCGATGCTCAAGCTCGGCATCCGTCTGTTCTTCGATCCGGCACTCTCGGCCTCCGGCAAGATCGCCTGCGCGTCCTGCCATCGTCCTGAGCACGCCTACGCCGATACGCTGGCGGTCACACCCGGCCACGAAGGGCGTCAAGGCCGGCGCAATGCGCCGGCACTGGTCGGCGTCGTCGGCGCCAGCAGCCTGTTCTGGGACGGTCGCGCGCCGACACTGGAACACCAGGCGCTCGGCCCGATCGCCGACCCGGCCGAGATGGCAATGGAACTCAAGGAACTGCCAGCCAAGCTGGCGGCGATCCCCGGTTACACCGAGGAGTTCGCCGCTGCCTGGGGCGACAGCGCGGTGACACTGGAACGCATCCAGGGCGCGCTTGCCGCCTACCAGCGCACGCTGGTTGCCGAGCGTACCGCCTTCGACGCTTTCATCGACGGCGATCACAAGGCACTCGACGACCGCCAACTGCTCGGCCTTCACCTGTTCCGCACCAAGGCACGCTGCATGACCTGCCACAGCGGTCCGGCACTCAACGACAACGAATTCCACAACCTCGGCCTGACCTACTTCGGGCGTAAATACGAAGACCTCGGCCGCTACAACGTTACTGGCAAGAATGAGGATGTCGGCAAGTTCAAAACGCCGACGCTGCGCAACGTCTCGCGTAGCGGCCCGTGGATGCACAATGGCCTGTTTCGCTCGCTGCGCGGCATCGTCAACATGTACAACGCCGGCATGTTCCACCCCAAACCCGCCAACGAGGCACAGGCCAAGGATCCGCGCTTCCCGGTGACTTCAACACTGGTCAAACCGCTTGAGCTCGACGAACGCGAAATGCAGGCGCTTGAAGCTTTCCTGAAGACACTTTGATGCGCCAACTCGCCATTCTCGCCGTCGCCGCGCTGCCGGCACTGGTCGCTGCCTCGCCCTGGCAACCCGAAGCCCGTGCCGGCGGCTTTTCTTCGTATCGGCTGGACAACGGCTTTCGCCTGCTCCTGGCGCCCTTTCCCGATGCTCCGACAACGCGCGTCGAGCTGCTGGTCAAGACAGGCAGCAAGCACGAAGGCTACGGCGAGACCGGCATGGCGCACTTGCTAGAGCACATGCTGTTCAAAGGTGCCGGCCAGCGCCAGGATCTCAAGCGCGAACTGACGGCTCTGGGCGCGACTTGGAACGGGACCACCAACACCGACCGCACCAATTATTTCGCCACCGTGCGCGCCGAGCCGGAAAAAATCGATGAATTGATCCGCATCGAGGCCGACCGCTTCCTGCGCCCGACTTTCAGCGCCGCCGACCTGGCCAGCGAGATGACCGTCGTGCGCAACGAACTCGAACGTAACGACAACAACCCGGGCAGCCTGGTCGCCCGCGCCCTGCAACGTCAGAGTTTCTTCTGGCACGGCTACGGGCGGCCGACCATCGGCGCCCGCAGCGATATCGAGAACGCCCCCTTTGCCGCGCTGCAGGCTTTCCACCACCGCCACTACCGGCCGGACAACGCAGTCCTGATCGTTACCGGCAAGTTCGACGCGGCGCGCGTGCTCGACCTTGTCGGTCAACTGTTCGCGCCGGCCCAAAACCCGCCCGGCCCGCCGCCAGCCACATGGACCCGCGAAGAGGCCGAACGCCTGCGCCAGCGCGCCGAAATTTACCGCGAAAGTGGCAGCACCGTTGCCGCTGTGGCCTGGCTGCTGCCCGGCGCCAGCGACCGCCAGACGCTAGCCGTCGACCTGGCGCTGCCGGCGCTGTGCGCCGACAGCTGGGGCAGCCTGCGGCGGACGCTGGTCGATGAAAAACGTCTGGCCCTCGGCGCCGCCTGCGTCGTGCAGGACCGCCCCGAATACTCACTACTGATCGCCAACGTCAGCCACGATAAAGACGCCGACGCGGCGACGCTGGCCGCCGCCTTGCGCGAGGCGGTCGACCATTTCGCCCGCCACGGCATCGATGCTGCCCAGCTCAAGCGCGTGCGCACCAGCCGCCTGCGCCAGTTCGACCGCGCCCGGCTTTCACCCGAGACGACCGCCAGCGCCCTCTCGGGGGCCGAAGTTGCCGGCGACTGGCGGCTGTTCTTCGTTGAACGCGACATCGTCGCCACGCTGACGCTGGACGAGATCAACGCCGCGCTGCGCCACTGGATCGCCGGCGTCGCCCCGGCCGAAGTCCTGCTCCACCACGGGCCGCCGCCGCGCACGCCTGAACCGCCGGCGGCGGTTCCCGGGCGGATGCTGGTCGAGGCCCACGGTAAACGCGACTGGCCGGTACCGACGCTGGCCATCGACCCGTTACCGAAATCGCCGGCCGAGCTCGGTACCGCCACCGTCGCTATCCCGCTGGCCGACCCGTCGGCCAAAGCCGCGCTGATCTCGCGGCGGACCCAGGACGGCCGGGCGCGGCTGGTGATTGCCAACGATTTCGGCGACAGCGAATCGCTGCGCGGGCGCCAGACTGCCTGTCGGGTTGCCGGCAGCCTGCTCGCCGAGGGCGGCGCCGGCATCGAACGCAGCGAACTCGGGCGCAAACTCGCCACGCTGCAGGCTCAGGCCAGCCAGAGCCTCGGCCGGATCAGCCTGACCGCACCACCGGCCAAGCTCGGCCCGGCACTCGAACTGCTGCTCGCCGTGCGCCGCCAGCCGACGCTGCCGGAAGCCGCCTTCGAGCGCATCCGGGCGATGGAGATCGCTAGCCTTGAGGCCAGCCAGAAGCACCCGGGCGAACTGGCAAGCCGGCAAGCCATGCTGCGCTTCAACAACTATTCGCCCGAACACCCCAACCGCCCACGCACGGTGGCCGAGCAACTGGCCGAACTGCGCGCCCTGAGCCTCGACGACGTGCGTCGCTGCATCGCCGATTTCGGCGGCCGTTCGCAATTGCGCATTGCCGCTGTCGGTGACCTCGACGAGGCAGCAGTCCAGGGCTTCTGGCAGAGCTTGCAAAGCTTGCCGCAAGCCACGCTACCCTACGCCAGAATCGCCCAGCCGACAGCGCCGATGCAGGTGGACACCGACGCCATCGTGGTCGCACTGGGGCCTTTCCCGAACGCCGATGTCGTTGGCCTGAGCCAGCTACCGCTGCGCGACGACGACGAAGATTACCTGCCCCTGGCGCTCGCCGTCCGCCTGCTCGGCGGCGACGCCAGCAGTCGCCTGCGTGTGCGTGTGCGCGAGCAGGAAGGCCTGGCCTACAGCGTCAATGCCGCGCTCGCGGCCAACCCCTTCGACGCCCGCGCCCGTCTGACGATCACTGCCAGCGTCACCAGCGACCAGGCCGAGCGTGCCCGCGAGATTCTGCGCGAAGAACTGGCGCGGGCGCTCGCCGAAGGCTTCAGCGAGCAGGAAGTCGCCGCCGGTATCGCCCGCTGGCAGGAAAGCCGGCGCCGCACGCTGCAGGCCGAAACCACCTACGCCGACCGTCTGGCGGCGATGCTGCAGACCGGCCGCGATGTTACCTGGGACGTCGCGCACGACGCGCGTATCGCCGAACTCACGGCAGCCGGGGTCAATGCCGCGCTGCGCCGTCATCTCGGCCAGGCGCCTATCGTCTGGGCGATCGGTAAAGGGCAATCTGACAACACAAATGAGAACGGTTCGTAGTTCATTGTAAATAAAGCACTTTTTCGGGAACAATGCTTTGAATTGGGCGTCTGAGCTTCTACAATCCGGCCCACGGCAAGCCAGCCGCGTCACGCCAGCCAGCCACCCCTCATTCTCAGGAGAAATGCCATGAAGGGCGACAAGAAGATTATCGACATCCTCAATGAATTGCTGACCGGCGAACTGACTGCCGTTGACCAGTACCTGATCCACGGCGAGATGTACGCCGACATGGGTCTCAACGAGCTGGCCGAGAAATCGATCCACGAATCCGACCACGAGCGCCAGCACGCCCGCGCCCTGATCCAGCGCATCCTCTTCCTGGAAGGCAAACCCGACCTGTCCAAGCGTAACCCGATGAAGGTCGGCAAGGCTGTCCCGGACATGCTCAAGGCGGATCTGGCGCTCGAATACGAGGTCGATGGTCACCTGAAAAAAGCCATCGCCGCCTGCGAAAAAGCCCAGGACTACGTCTCCCGCGACATGCTGGCAGTGCAACTGGAAGACACCGAAGTCGACCATGCCTACTTCCTGGAAAAACAATTGCGCCTGATCGAACTGGTCGGTCTGCAAAACTACCTGCAGAGCCAGATGGGCTCGGGCAGCCCGGCCTGAGGGGGACGACATGAAAGGCGACAAGAAGATCATCGACATCCTCAACAAGGTCCTCAAGAACGAGCTGACCTCGATCAACCAGTATTTCCTGCACGCCCGCATGTTCCGCAACTGGGGCCTGGAAAAGCTCAACGACTACCAGTACAAGCAGTCGATCCGGGTGATGAAGGAAGCCGACGAGCTGATCGAGCGCATCCTCTTCCTCGAAGGCCTGCCCAATCTGCAGAACCTCGGTAAGCTGATGATCGGCGAGAACGTCGTCGAATGCCTGCAGGGCGACCTGAAGTACGAGCAGACCATCCAGCGCCCGCTGCTGATCGAGGCCATCGCCCTGTGCGAGGAACTCCAGGACTACGTCAGCCGCGAACTGCTCGAAGACCTGCTCGAACACTGCGAGGAAGCCATCGACTGGCTGGAAACCCAGCAATCGCTGATCAAGGACGTCACCCTGCCGAACTACCTGCAGGCGCACATGGAACCGGGCGAAGGCTGACCCCGTCTTTCCCCCAGGCGAAAACCGCGGCGTGTCCGCGGTTTTTTATTGCCCGCCCTGCGGGCATTCTTTTTGCGACAACGAGGCCACGGAACAGAAATTGTCGTCAAGACAACAAGTCGATCAAAACTGATTGACATTCATTCGCATTTATATAGAATGAAAATTGTTCTTATTTTAATCTCCACGGAGACCTGTCATGTACGTTTGCGTTTGCCAGGCAGTCACTGATCGCCAAATCCGCGAAGCCGCGGAAAGCGGCGCACGCACGCTCAAGGACCTGCGCCGTGACCTCGGCGTCACCCGCGACTGCGGCCGCTGCGCTTCGTGCGCGCATGAATGCCTCAAGGAAGTACATGGGCAGCAGGGCAAACCAGGCAAGCTCATGCGCATGGCGGCCTGATCATCCAGCTCAATGAAAAACGGGAACCTTGAGGTTCCCGTTTTTCATTGTTCACCGATACCCCACCCTGTCCAGCAGTTTCTGTGCTGTCGGCAACTGGTTGGCAATCGTCGCCAGCGCCGTTGTATCCGGCTTGAATTGACCAAGTTCGGCCAGTTCTTCGTTATGCACCTTGACCGTCGGCACCGCCGGCCACTCGTTGTTGCCGTTGGCGAAATAGCGCTGTGCCTCGTCGCTGGCCAGGTACTCGAGGAAGCGCAGTGCCGCTTCGCGGTTGCGGCTGGTCTTGACCATACCGCCACCAGAGACGTTGATGTGGGTGCCGTAGTCATTCTGGTTCGGCCAGACAATGCCGAGCCGCTTGACCAGATTGCGGTCCTCGACCCGCTCCGAAGCCATCATCCGGGCCAGGTAGTAGCTGTTCGAGACAGCCACGCTGCATTCGCCGCTGGCCACCGACTTGATCTGGTCGGTATCCCCTCCTCGGGGATTGCGCGCCAGATTGGCAACGAGGCCACGAGCCCACGCTTCCGTCTTGGCTTCGCCATGATGAACCACCTGTGCGGCAACCCAGGTCAGGTTGTAGATATGCCCGCCAGGAATGCTGCAATACAGGCCTTTGAGCTTGGGATCGGCAAGCGACTCGTAGGTCGGCACATCCTCGGCCTTGAGCTTGCGCTTGTTGTAGATGATCATCCGCGCCCGGGTCGAGAAGGCAAACCAGGTGTCCGAGCGGAGGTGGGCGGGAATTCGGCTCTCCAGCACGGCCGACCTGACCGGAGCGAAGATGCCCCAGGCGTTGGCCACAGCCAGACTGGCGGCATCGACGGTGATGAAGACGTCGGCCGGACTGTTCGCCCCCTCGTTGCGGATGCGCTCGAGCAATTCGTGCGCCTTGCCTTCGATACGGTTGATGCGGATGCCGGTCTGCCTGGTGAAATCGTTGTACAAGGCCTCATCGGCCTGGTAATGGCGGGCCGAATAGAGATTCAGCACCTTCTCCTGGGCCTGGGCGACGTTCAACGAGAGCAAGGCCGCCAGCAAGGGAAACAGTTTCTTCATCACCCCGCCTCCCTTCACGGCTGCGCCCACTGGCGGAGCAGGTTGTGATAAACAGCGGTCAGCTTGAGCAAGCGCTCATCGTCAGGGGAAACGACGCCGGTCATGCCCTGGATGGCCTGATCGAGGTCGAAGAGCAGCGTGCGCGAGCCGTCGTTCTGGACCATGCTCTGGATCCACATGAAGGACGCGACACGTGCCCCGCGCGTCACTGGCGTCACCCGGTGCAGGCTGCTCGACGGGTAAAGCACCATGTCGCCAGCCGCCAGCTTGGCTGCCTGGATGCCGAACGGGCCCTCGATTTCCAGTTCGCCGCCGTCATACTCGTCCGGCTCGGCCAGGAACAAGGTTGCCGACAGGTCGCTGCGCACCGAAACCGAGGTTCCCGGCACCTGCATCACCGCGCTGTCAACATGCGCACCATAGGTGCCGCCGTCGGCGTAGCGGTTGAACTTGGGCGGGTAAATGCGCGCCGGCAAGGCCGCCGAGATGAACAGCGGGTTACTGCCAAGCTTCCTCAGGATGCGGTTGCCCAGTTCAACTGCCAGCGGCGAACCGTCCTCCAGTTGCAGGTTGCGCTTGACCGCCCGGGCCAGGGTGCCCGCCGTCTTCAGGCCGTCCTGCCAGTCGGCCGTGTCGAGCTGGCTGCGAAATTGTCGGACTTCGTCCTTGCTGAGCACACCTTCGATTGGAATCAACATCCCGTTTCTTCTCCCGTTTGCCTGAAAATCATCGCCGGACCGATGTCGGCCAGCGTCGCGCAGCCCGCCTGCGCCATGCATACTTCAAGTTCTTCGCGCAGCAGGCGCAACAGGTGCGCGACGCCAAGCGCACCGGCGACAGCCAGCGCATAGGTCTGCAAACGCCCGATCAGGACTGCGTCGGCACCCAGCGCCAGGGCTTTGAACACGTCGCCGCCACTGCGGATGCCACTGTCGAGCAATAGCGGATAATCGTCTCCAACGGCAGCGCGGATCGCCGGCAGCACGGCCAGGCTGGCCGGCACGCCGTCCAGCGAGCGACCACCGTGGTTGGAGACGACCAGCCCGGCGACCCCGCGCTTCTTCATTCGCAGAGCGTCCTGCGGATGGAGCACGCCCTTGACCACCACCGGCAGCCGGGTCTGAGCAAGCAGCCAGTCGAGGTCGGCCCAGCTCGGTGCCTGAGCCATCACGCCCTGAAAGACGCGGCTCTGCCCGCGTTCGATGCTGCGCCCTGCTGCTTCCGGGTAGTTCGCCAGATTGGCCGCGACCACCGCCGCCGGCATCGTGAAACCGGCACGCTGGGCGCGCAGGCTGGGCAGCTTGATCGCGGTGTCCAACGTCACCACCAGCACCCTGTAGCCGGCCGCTTCGGCACGCTGGACAAGGTCGAGGGTATGCCGGCGTTCGCTCTGGAAATAGAGCTGGAACCAGCGCTCCTCGCCGGCGTGCACCGCCACGTCTTCGAGCGTGCGCCCAGCCAGGGTGCTGAGCACGAAGCCGCTGTCGGTCGCTGCCGCACCGCGGGCAACTTCGATTTCCCCCTGAGGATGAGCCAAGGTCTGGTACGCCACGGGTGCGAGCAGAATAGGGTGCGCCCACCGGCGCCCGAATAGTTCGAAGGCGGTATGTCCATGGGCAACATCGCACAGCAGACGCGGCCAGATACTGGTCGCGTCGAAGGCAGCACGATTCGCCGTCAATGTCGTCTCGTGCCCGCAACCTCCGGCAATATAGGCCAGACGGTCAGCGGCCAGGAAATGTCCGGCGAGGTATTCGTAATCCTGCGCGCAACAGATCTCGGCGGGAATGACAGTCTGCGGCAATCGGTTTTCTTTCATCGTGAGACAACGGGCGAATCGTCCGACTCGCCCGTTTCCTTTGCTACTGGCTTAGAAGTCGTAGTTGAGCGTCAGCCTGGCGTTGCGTGCATCGCCCTTGTAAAGGAATGAACCTGAGCGGTAACCGGCAAGGTAATAATCCTTGTCAAGCACGTTACCGACGTTCAGGCGCAGCTTGGCCGCCTTGCTCAGGCGATAGTCGGCAAACAGGTCCCAGACGGTGTAAGACGGGATCGGCTGGGTGTACTGACCGGCCGCGTTGTAGCTAGCGGCGGTATCCGGTTCGCCGGCGTAACGCTTGCTCTCGTACTTCACCGCCGTGCCGAAGGCGAACTTGGGTGTTGCCTGGTAGCGCAATTGAGCCGAAGCCGAACGGTCGGCGAAATTGCTCATGGTCTTGCCCTTGTGGTTCGGGTTTGCCGACTTGGTGACTTCTGCTTCCATCAACGTCAAACCGGCGTAGGCGCTAAGCTTGTCGGTCAGGTTACCCGAAAGGCCGAGTTCAATCCCGCGAACCTGATTGGCAGCGCTATTAAAGGTTCCCGTAGAGGTATAGCCACTCGCCTCCATGACCTCGGTTTTCCGGATATGGAACAAGGCTGCCGTTGCCAGCAACTTGCCCCCCATCAGATTCCACTTGGTACCCAGTTCGATGTTTTCGGTTTTTTCCGGTTTCGCTCCGGCAGCTTGGCCGTTCAGGGTTATGAGACCACCGTAACCACCACTGGTACCAACGTCTGATTCACCACCGTTAAGGTCCTTGGCACTGGAGTAACTCAGGTAAACATTGGCATCGGGAAGAAACTTGTAAACAACCCCTACATGGCCGTTCCACATGCCTTCGGTGTAGGCGTAATTGCCGGTCAGTGCGCCCGTCGTCGTATTCTGGGTTTTCAGGGAAATCTGCGTCCGGTCATAACGAAGACCGGCAAAGGCCGTCCATTTTTCGCTCAGGTCAACCGTATCCATGACGAAGGCGGATACCGCTTTAGCCTGCCAATCCTGATCCCAACGCCCCTTGGCGAAATTGCGCGACACCGCCCCTTCCACTGCACCAAACGGGACGTTGTTGGCAGTAGTCACGCCATTGAATTGGTATACACCGTTCAGGACAGCATGATCCGTATATTCCAGACCAAAATTCCATTCGTGCTTCATGCCTGCAATTTCGGCATTGACGAACAGATTGGTCTGGTTGGCAAAATAATCGACTTCTTGCCAGCCGTGATGAGTTGTAAGGCGTAGGGCACTGTTGCTCACGTAGCTGGCCCCCGTTACCACATAGCCATTCTCTGACTTACCCCAGCGGGTTGCGTTGGTCAGACGCACGCTATCGCTGAAGCGATACTTTATTCGGGCAGTGAAGGTATCGACATCAGATTTCAGGAAGTCATTCTTCTGGGCATAGACCGGCTCGTCCTTGAAGGGTTTGCGGTTGGGAATCGCGCCGAACAGGTAGGACCCCATGTCCGGACGATCTTCGCCGCGGAAACCGTAGTAGTCCAGAACGATATCGAATTTTTCGGTCGGCTTGAGCAGCGCGGACAAGGCAAGGCCCTTGCGCTCACGGTCGGCGGGAGCCCGGTCAGGTACTTCTTCATAGCCGAAAAGCAAATTGCCACGCAATGCCACGGTATCCGAGAGCGCGTAATTGGTATCGACAGTGATGCGGCGATGATCATCGGTGCCGACACCGACAGACAGCTTGGTGAAATCGTAATCAGTGGTCGCCTGCTTGGTGATCGAGTTGATCGCACCACCAGCCGTACCGCGACCAGCAAAGCTGGAACTTGGCCCCTTGGATACTTCAACCTGTTCGACTGCGAAACTTTCGCGGACACTCATCCCGGGATCACGCAGTCCATCGACGAAGACATCGCTACGCGCTTCCTGACCGCGGATGATGTAGCGGTCACCAAAAGCATTGCCGTTCTCACCGGTACCCAGCGTAATACCCGGTTGAGAATCCAGAATTTCACGCAAATCGGTATAACCGGAATCCTCAATCTGCGTTTTGGTCAGCACGTTGATTGTGGCAGGCGTCTCGGCCAGCGGGCGCGTGCGGCGCTCATCGCCGGAAACACGAGCCTTGTACGGTGCATCAGGCTCTGCGTAAGGATTGTGGTCAATGACGCGCTCAACCACGGTCACCGCTTCCATTTCCGCTTCTTTGGCGACTTCGTCAGCCACGGCGGAAACCGGTGCGAGCATTGCGGTGGAAATACCGATGGCAATGCTCGTTTTAGAAAAAGAGGGAGAAGCTATACGGAAGCTTGCCGGAACCAAGACATTGCGGGCTTTTCGTTTCACAGTCGTATCCTAAAAAACACGCTGCGAGGGACAACCCGACAAGCTCGTGACAAACCATATGCCCAACCGCCTATACGGATGCCCTAACAGCAACACGGTTAGGGAAAAGCTGGCTGGCTGGCGGCTGGCTTGCTTCTAATTGCGTTTGAGAATATATATCATTTACAAATCCATTACAAAACCAATACAACACACGCTGGAATATCAGCGACCCTGCTGTTGTATTTTTACAATCCCCTGGCACCCCATTTGCAGCATGCTCGACAGGACACCGACCAGAGCATCCCGTGACATCAGGACCAGCAGGACGAACGGGTAGCCATCGAATCGTGAAGTATCCGGCAGCACAAAAGCCTGCATCTCACCCGCCGAAAACGCCTTGCCGTTCCAGGTTTCGGCAAGATGCACACCGGCCAGGGATCTGAGCAGCCGAAGTTGCTGTTCCACATCGGCCATCGTCAGCCCTTCTGCCACGCCCGCCATCAGGACGCAGGATTCCTCTGGCGAGGAATCACGGGCATCACTCGGCATCGAACCCCGCATCCTCGATCGCCGCCAGCAATTCAGCCCGGGAAATCGCCTGCGGGTCGAAAGCCACCGTCGCCGATGCCTTTTCCAGCGACACGTCGGCCGTCGCGACGCCGGCCAGCGCGGTCAGGACGCCGGTAATGTTCTTCACGCACCCCTGGCAGCTCATGCCGCCGATGCTGATCTCGGTATTTTCCATGGCTCATTTCTCGTAACGAAAGGGTTGATCGCGCAGCAGTTCGGTCATCCGGGCTGCCGTCACGGGACGGCTGAAATGATACCCCTGAACCATGCCGCACCCCATCTGGCGCAGCAGGGTGAGCTGCTCGGCGGTCTCCACGCCCTCGGCGAGCACGGTCAGGCGCAGGCTGCTACCCATGTTGACGATGGTCGACGCAATCGCCCGGTCATCGTGATCGGTTTCCAGGTCCATGATGAAGGAACGGTCGATCTTCAGCTTGCCGACCGGAAAACGCTTCAGGTAAGCCAGCGAGGAATAGCCGGTGCCGAAATCGTCGAGTGACAGGCACACGCCCATGCGGTTGAGTGCCGACAGCGTGCCGAGGGTGAATTCAGCGTCGTGCATCACCGTCCGCTCGGTCAATTCGAGTTCCAGGCGCTCAGCCGCCAACCCCGTTGTCCCCAGGGCACCGGCGACCATCTCGACGAATCCGGCCTGGCGGAACTGCACCGGCGCCACGTTCACGGCCATGGTCCGTAGCGACAGGCCGGCGTCGATCCAGGCCTGCGCCTGGCGGCAGGCTTCGAACAGGACCCAGTCGCCGATCGGGTTGATCATGCCGGTATCCTCCGCCACCTGGATGAACCGATCCGGCATGATCATCCCGAGATCGCGGTGGCACCAGCGGATCAGCGCCTCGACGCCGACGATCTCGCCGCTACGCAGGCAGACCAGCGGCTGGTAGTGCAGTTCGAACTCCTCCCCGGTCAGCGCATGACGCAGGCTGCTCTCCATCATCAGCCGTTCCAGCGTCGCCGTGTTCATCTCCCGGGAATAGAACTGGAAGGTGTTGCGCCCGAGCTCCTTGGCCTTGTACATCGCCGTATCGGCGTTCTTGAGCAGGGTGTCGATATCCCGGCCGTCCTGCGGATACAGGCTGATGCCGATCGACGAAGTCACCGTCAGTTCATGCCCGCCGACCGAAAACGACGAGCCGGCAATTTCCAGCACCCGACGGGCGACATCCGCCGCGCTGGCGGCGCTGACATCGGGAAGCAAGATGATGAACTCGTCGCCGCCCAGGCGCGCCAGCGTATCGACCCGGCGCACCACGCCGGTGTAGCGCTGCGCCAAGGCGCACAGCAGGTCGTCGCCGACGCTGTGGCCCAGTGAATCGTTGACCCGCTTGAAGTGGTCGATGTCGAGGAACATCAGGGCGGCGGTACCGCCATCGCGTTCGGCCGAAGCAATCATCTGCGCCATGCGATCGTGCAGCAGGCGCCGGTTCGGCAAGCCGGTCAGGGCGTCGAAATCGGCCAGCTCGCGGATGCGCCGTTCGGCGTTCTTGCGCTCGGTGACGTCGAGCACCGTGCCCACCGACACCGGCAGATCGCCGAAGGTCGCCGGCATACCGAGGACCGACATGGTGAACAGCGAGCCGTCCCGGCGCCGGGCGGTCAGTTCGTACGCCTGCCCCGGCACCCCGGCGGCACGCAGGGCGAGTTGTTCGCGCACCAAGTCATGCTGTTCGGGAACGACCAGATCGAGCGGGCCGATACGGCTTTGGAAATCCTCGGCGCTATAGCCGAACAGCTCGCACATGAAGGGATTGACGTAAATGAAACGCCCGCCGCCGAGAACGAAGATGCCGACCTGGGCCGCCTCCATGGTGGCCTGAAACAAGTTGGTCCCTTCGCTGGCCACCCCGGTCATCGCTACGCCACTTTCCCTTCTATCGTTTCAGGTCCTGCGGCCGCCAGCGCTTGAGCAGCAAGGAGTTGGTCACCACCGAGACCGAACTCATTGCCATCGCCGCACCGGCAATGACCGGATTCAACAAGCCCATTGCCGCAAGCGGCAAACCCGAAACATTGTAAACGAAAGCAAAGAACAGATTCTGCCGGATCTTGCCCAAAGTCGCCCTGGACAAGGCGATGGCGTCGGCCACACCGCGCAGGTCGTTGCGGATCAGGGTCAGGTCGGCGGCCTCGATGGCCGCATCCGAACCGGCGCCGATGGCGAAGCTGACATCGGCCACAGCCAGCGCCGGCGCATCGTTGACACCGTCGCCGACCATGGCTACCAGGGCATCTCCGGATTTCAGGGCATTGATCGCCGCCGCCTTGTCGCCGGGCAGGATGCCGGCGCGGAATTCGTCGATGCCGGCCTGGGCGGCAATCGCCGCGGCAGTCGCCACATTGTCACCGGTCAGCATCACCACGCGGATGCCTTGCGCCCGCAACTGCGCCACGGCCTGCCGCGACGTCGGCCGCAACGCGTCGGCGATGGCGAGCAGCGCCAGCACTGCAGTTGGCTCCTCACCATTCATTTCCGCCAGCACCACGACCGTCTTGCCGGCCGACTGCAGTTCGGCAATCGCCGCATCGTCGTGCAGCCCGAACCAGGCCGGCGAACCAAGTCGCAAGACGCGGGAATCGACTTCGCCGCTCACGCCGTGTCCGGCCAGCGCCCGGAAATTGCTGACTGGCGGCAGTTCTCCGTCGCCATGCGCCGCCACCACGGCACGCGCCAGCGGATGCTCGGATTGGTGTTCGAGCGCCGCAGCCAGGCGCAACGCTTCCTCGCGATTGCAGGCCATGGGCACCACATCGGTGACCCGCGGCTGACCGCAGGTCAGCGTCCCGGTCTTGTCGAGCGCCAGGACACCGATCTTCTGGGCGCGTTCGAGCGCCTCGGCATTGCGCACCAGAATGCCAACGCGGGCGCCCTGGCCGGTGCCGACCATGATCGCCGTCGGCGTCGCCAGGCCGAGCGCGCACGGGCAGGCAATGACCAGCACGGCAACCGCATTGACCAGCGCTTCGGCAAATTCACCACCGATCCACCACCAGGCAACAAAGGTCGCCAGCGCGATCAAGCAGACCACCGGCACGAATATCCCGGAAATGCGGTCGGCCAGGCGCTGCACCGGCGCCTTCGAACCCTGCGCCTCGCCGACCAGGCGGATGATGCCGGCCAGCAGGGTCTGTTCGCCGACGCCGGTGGCCCGGCAGCGCAAGGCCCCCTGGCCGTTGGCCGTCGCCGCAAACACGCGGTCGCCGGCCCCTTTGCCCACCGGCATGCTCTCGCCGGTCAGCATCGCCTCATCGACGCTGGACTCGCCGTCGATGACCTCGCCGTCCACCGGCACGCTCTCGCCCGGACGTACCAGGAAGATGTCGCCCGGCATCAGCGCATCGACGGGCAGTTCCAGCCACTGCCCGTCGCGCTCGACGCGGGCGGTTTTCGGGCGCAGGCGGATCAGCGACTCGATCGCTTCCGAGGTGCGTGCCTTGGCCCTGGCCTCAAGCAATTTGCCGAGCAGGACCAGGGTGATCACCGCCGCCCCGGCCTCGAAATACACATGCTGATCGTGCAGGCCGAACGCCGTGACCACGGCCGAGAAGCCCCAGGCCATGCTGGTGCCGAGCGCAACCAGCACATCCATGTTGGCACCGCCGCCGCGCAAGGCCTTGGCCGCGCCGTCGTAGAAACGCCAGCCGATCCAGAACTGGACCGGCGTCGCCAGCAGCAGTTGCAGCCAGCGCGGCAACTCGTTCTCGTGCCCGCCCTCGCCGAACATGAAGATCATCTGACCAACCAGCGGCAAGGTCAGCGCGACGGCGATCCAGAAACGGCGGACCTCCTGCCGATAGACCCGTTCCTTCTCCTGCTTTTCCCGCTCGCGGGTTCCGGCATCGACCAGGGTCGCCGAAAAACCGGCCTTGGCCACCGCCGCGATCACCGCATCCGGCCCGACCCCGCTCAGGCGCACACGCGCCCGCTCGGCGGCCAGATTGACGTTGGCCTGCATGCCGGCCTGGCGGTTGAGCACCTTTTCCAGGCGCGTGGAACAGGCGGCACAGGTCATGCCGCCAATGGCGAATTCGATCACCTGTTCCGCACTGTCAGGCGGGGTCTTGTCAGTCACCTCAGACGTTCTCCATCAGGTAAGGCAAAGCGTACAGGCCGTAAATCCCGAAGCCGAGAATCAGCAGGCCGGACAAGATACGGACCACGGGCCGGCGGACAAATTCGTTGAGCCGCGAAAAAAGGATGCCGGCGAGCAGCAGATTGGGCAGGGTTCCCAGCCCGAAAGCCAGCATCAGGGCGGCGCCACGCCCGGCCGAACCGGCCGACAAGGCACTGGCCAGCGCGCTGTATACCAGTCCGCAAGGCAGCCAGCCCCACAACAGGCCCAGCGGAAAGGCCTGACGGACGGTGGTGGCCGGCAGGAAGCGCCGGGTCAGCGGCTGGATGCGGCGCCATAGCGCCTGGCCGGCGCGTTCGGTGAACGCCAGCACCCGGGTCGCGCCGAGCAGGTAAAAGCCCAGCGCAATCAGCATCAGGTTGGCAAACAGGTAGAGGATCAGCCGCGCCGGCACCTGCCCTTCCAGCCCCAGGCTGGCCGCACCGAGGGCACCGGCGAGGGCGCCGGCAGCGGCATAGGAGAGGATGCGACCGCCGTTGTAGGCCAGGTGCATCGACCAGCGCGACGCACCGCCGATGGCCAGGGCACCGACAATACCGCCGCACATGCCGACACAATGTGCGCCGCCGAGCAAACCGACGAGAAACAGGGCAAGAAAACCGGTATCGGGCATGAAACAGGGCTGGACAGGAAACAGGCGGGAAGTTTAACCCGCCCGCCCCTCCGCCGGCACCGTCAGATCACCTTCGAGTAACGCGTCCGCTGCCGGTCGGCGCGCAGGTAACGGTCGAAGGCCATGGCGATGACGCGCACCAGCATGCGCCCCGGCGGCAGCACGGTGATCCATTCGCGTTCGATCTTGAGCAGGCCGCCGCGCTCCAGCTCGCGCAAATCCTCGATCTCGGCGGCAAAGTACTTGTGGAAATCGATCAGGTGCGCGCTCTCGATGCTTTCGATCGACAGTTCGAAATGACACATCAGCGCCTGGATGATCGAACGGCGCAGGATGTCGTCGGCGGTCAGTTCGATACCGCGAATCACTGGCAGCATCGGCGCGTCGAGCCGGTCGTAGTATTCGTCCAGGGTCTTGACGTTCTGGTAGTAGGTCGGCCCGACCTTGCTGATCGACGAAATGCCGAAGGACAACATGTCGCAATCGGCATAGGTCGAGTAGCCCTGGAAATTGCGGTGCAGGCGGCCCTGACGCTGGGCCACGGCCAGCTCGTCGTCGGGCTTGGCGAAGTGGTCCATGCCGATGAACACATAACCGGCGTCGGTCAGTTTCTTGATCGCCAGCGCCAGGATCTGCAGGCGCGCATCCGGCGTCGGCAGGTCGGCGTCGGCAATCCGCCGCTGCGGCTTGAACAGGCCCGGCAGGTGCGCGTAGTTGTAGATCGACAGACGATCCGGGTCCATCGCCAGCACCCGCTCCAGGGTCCGGTTGAAGCCCATCACGCTCTGGTGCGGCAGGCCGTAGATCAGGTCGACCGACACCGACTTGAAGCCGCTGGCGCGTGCCGCCTTGATCACGTTGAAGGTTTCCTCTTCGCTCTGCACGCGATTGACGGCGACCTGGACCTTTTCGTCGAAATCCTGGACGCCGACGCTCATCCGGTTGAAACCGAGCTCGCCGAGCAGGGCCACGGTGGCCGCATCGACCTTGCGCGGATCGACCTCGATCGAGTACTCACCGCCGTCGAGCAGCTTGAAGTGCTTGCGCGTCTCGGCCATCAGCTGGCGCATCTCGTCGTGCGACAGGAAGGTCGGTGTACCACCGCCCCAGTGCAGCTGGATGACCTCGTGCTCACCGTCGCGGCCTTCGAGCGAAGCGCTCTGCAGGGCGAGTTCCTTGCCCAGGTACTTCAGGTACTTGGCACTGCGCCCGTGATCCTTGGTGATGATCTTGTTACAGGCACAGTAATAACAGATGGTGTTGCAGAAGGGGATGTGGAAGTATAATGACAGCGGCCGGCTGATACCGCCGATGTTGCGCTTGCCGAGCCAGAGCGCTGCAGCCTCCGAGTCGAATGCTTCGACAAAGCGGTCTGCGGTGGGATACGACGTATAACGCGGGCCGTTAACGTCAAAACGGCGAATGATCTGTGGATCGAAGACGAGGTTTTCAGTTGCGAAATTCATTTAACATAGCGCCAAGTTTAGGCTCGATTATGTGGGGATGGATCGCAGTTCCGGTTGACATGGATCAAGCCAACGCAGGTTGCCAATGCCCAACACAATCCCGTTGAATCAGGAAATTACGCTGACCGTCATCAAGACGGCCTGCTCCAACTGCAACCTGCGCGAACTGTGCCTGCCCTTCGGTCTCAGCCTTGAGGAACTCGAGCGTCTCGACGACCTCATTTCGACCCGCCGCCGGATCAAACGCGGCGATCACCTGTACCGTGCCGGCGAGGCTTTCGACTCGATCTACGCGATCCGCAGCGGCTTCTTCAAGACCGACGTGCTGCTCGAAGACGGCCGCGACCAGGTGACCGGCTTCCAGATGGCCGGCGAACTGCTGGGCCTCGACGGCATCAGTACCGAACACCATACCTGCAACGCCATCGCCCTCGAGGACAGCGAGATCTGCGCGATCCCGTTCAACCGGCTGGAAAGCCTGTCGCGCGAGATCCACAACCTGCAGCACCACTTCCACAAGGTGATGAGCCGCGAGATCGTCCGCGATCATGGCGTGATGATGCTGCTCGGCACGATGCGCGCCGAAGAGCGCCTGGCCGCCTTCCTGCTCAACCTGTCACAGCGCTTTACCGCCCGTGGCTTCTCGCACGCCGAGTTCTACCTGCGCATGACGCGCGAGGAAATCGGCAGCTACCTCGGCCTCAAGCTGGAAACCGTCTCGCGCGCCTTCTCGAAATTCCAGGAAGAAGGCTATATCGCGGTGCAGCAGAAGCATATCCGCATTCTCAACGTAAACGGCCTCAAGGCGCTGATGAACCACCGCGCCTGAGTTTCAGCGCGCTGGTTCAAGACGCAGCAGCTTGCCGTCGGGCGCGTCGGTGAGCAGGTAGATCAGCCCGTCCGGCCCCTGACGGACATCGCGAATCCGGCCTTCGCGCCCGCTCAGCAGGCGCTCTTCATGCACCACCCGCTCGCCGTCGAGTTCCAGGCGGACCAGCATCTGGTATTTCAGCGCGCCGACGAACAGGTTGCCGCGCCACGCGGGAAAACGCTCGCCGACATAGAAGGCCATACCCGACGGAGCAATCGACGGCGTCCATTGGTACAGGGGCTGCTCCAACCCCTCGCGATGCGTGCCGACGCCGATTTTCGTGCCGATCACGTAATTCACCCCGTGAGTGATCACCGGCCAGCCGTAGTTGCGACCTTTGCGCACGATATTGATCTCGTCGCCGCCCTGAGGGCCGTGCTCATGGGTCCACAAAGCGCCGCTGACCGGGTGCAGCGCCGCCCCCTGGACGTTGCGGTGGCCGACGCTGAAGATTTCCGGATGCGCACCGGCCACTCCCCGCCAGGGATTGTCCGCCGGCACCCGACCATCGTCGTGCAGCCGGACCTGCTTGCCGGCCAGATCGTCGAGCTGCTGCGCCCGCGCCATCGTGCCGCGATCGCCCTGGCTGATGTGCAGGAAGCCGTCCCGGTCGAACACCAGGCGCGAGCCGAAATGCTGCCCGCCGGACGATTTCGGCCGTTGCCGGTAAATCACCCGCAGGTCTTCCAGCCGGTGACCGGCGGCATCGGACACCCAGCGTCCGCGCGCCACCTCGGTACCAACCCCGCCCTCGCCGGCCGCGGCGTAGCTCAGGTAGATCCAGCCGTTGGCGGCAAAGTCCGGATGCAGCACGACGTCGAGCAAACCGCCCTGTCCGCTCGCCGCAACCGCCGGCACGCCCGCCACCGGGCGCGGATCGAGTCGACCGTCGGCCACCAGCAAGCGCAGGCGCCCCGGCCGCTCGCTGACCAGCATGCGACCGTCGGGCAAGAAGGCCAGCGCCCAGGGATGCACCAGCCGCTCGCTGAGCACGCGCACCCGGAAATCCTCGCGTTCGCTGCGCAGCACCTCGGCCTGCGCCGGCAATCCCAGACAAGCCACCAGACCGGCGACCATCAACAGACGTTTCATCGGCATTTCCTCGTTATCGACTCAGGCCCAGCCACAGGCGTTCGCCGGGTTGATCCCAGTAAGGCTGTTCGCCGAAGCGCTGCTGCAGGAAATCGATGAAGGCGCGCACCTTCAGCGGCAGATGGCGATTCGGCAGATGCACGGCGTAGATGAAGCGTTCGATCGGCACATAGCCCGGCAACACTTCGACCAGCCTTCCGGCCTGCAGTTCGCTGCCGATGATGAAGGTCGGCAGCAGCGCCAGGCCGAGACCGCCGAGGACGGCCTGCGACAGCGCCTCGTCGTCGTTGATGCGCAGCGAACCTGACACCGGCACCGAAATGTCGCCGTCCGGCCCCTGCAGGTGCCAGAAACCCTGCGTCGTCAGATAGGTGTAGTCGAGACAGTTATGCCGGGCCAGATCGGCAGGCACCTGCGGCACGCCCCAGCGCGACAGGTAGGCCGGGCTGGCGCAGATCTTCCGCCGGATCGGCGCCAGGCGCCGGGCGACCAGGTTGCCGCCGGGCTCCGGAGCGATACGCAAGGCCAGGTCGTAGCCTTCGTCGACCAGATTAACCAGGCGGTCGCTGATCGTCATGTCCACCGACAGCTCCGGGTACTGCAGCATGAAATCGGCCAGCGCCGGCGCCACGTGCAGCGTGCTGAAAGCCACCGGCGCACTGAAGCGCAGCTTGCCGCGCGGCGTCTGGTGCAGGCTGCCGATGGTGCTGTCGGCGCGCGCCAGTTCGTCGAGGATGCGGTCGCAATGCTCGAAATAGGCCTCGCCCACTTCGGTCAGGCTCAGCCGGCGCGTACTGCGCTGCAGCAGGCGGACGCCGAGCGCCGCTTCCAGCCGGGCCACCGACTTGCTCACCCGGGATTTGGAAATTCCCAGGCGCAAGGCTGCCCCGGAAAAACTGCGGGCCTTGACCACCTGGGCGAACAGCAGCATGTCGTTGATGTCGTGCACGGCGCATCCATTGTTTCCTTAATGGAAACAGTCTTATTCAAACTTGCCGACTTATCAAGACCAGCCTGTGCAACTAACATCCTTGGTCCATTAATTTGCTTGGCTGAGCCAAACACACGAAACAGAAAAAACACATTAAATGCAACAGACTAACCTGATCATCAGCGAGATGGATTTCGTCCGCCTGATGGCTATCCAGCCGCCCCCGGATCTGCGCGCGGAGCTTGAGCGCGCCATTGTTATCCCTGACGATTCAATGAAAACCGACATCGTCACCATCGGCTCGCGCGTGCGTTACACCGAACACGAGACTGGCAACAGCCGCGAAATCGAGATTGTCTTCCCGGAAGAAGCCGAAGCCGCTGCCGGCAAGGTCTCGGTTTTTGCGCCGGTCGGCGCCGCCTTGATCGGCCTCGGCGTTGGCCAGGAGATCGAGTGGGACTTTCCGGGCGGCAGCACCCGCCGGCTGACCGTGGTTGAGGTCATCCAGCCAGAAAAACAACCAGGACACTAATCACATCAAGGGAGACCCGATCGTGCGCTACACCTCATTCCATGACTTCACCCAACATGTTGCCGCACGAAACCCCGGGCAACCCGAGTTCCACCAGGCGGTGGATGAAGTCATCGAAAGCCTCTGGCCCTTCATCCAGCAGCATCCGAAATACGCCGAACAGGGCCTGCTCGACCGCCTGGTCGAGCCGGAGCGGGTGGTCATGTTCCGTATTTCCTGGGTCGACGACCACGGCGACGTCCAGGTCAATCGCGGCTACCGCATCCAGCACTCGTCGGCCATCGGTCCGTACAAGGGCGGCATCCGCTTCCACCCGTCGGTCAACCTGTCGATCCTCAAGTTCCTGGCTTTCGAGCAGACCTTCAAGAACGCCCTGACCACGCTGCCGATGGGCGGCGGCAAGGGCGGTTCCGACTTCGATCCGAAGGGCCGCAGCCCGGGTGAGGTGATGCGCTTCTGTCAGGCCTTCGTCAGCGAACTGTTCCGCCACATCGGCAGCGACACCGACGTGCCGGCCGGCGACATCGGCGTCGGCGGCCGCGAGGTCGGCTTCATGGCTGGCATGATGAAGAAGCTGTCGAACCGCGCCGATTGCGTATTCACCGGTAAAGGCCTGAGTTTCGGCGGTTCGCTAATCCGCCCGGAAGCGACCGGCTACGGTACTGTCTATTTCGCCGAGGAAATGCTCAAGCAGCAAGGCCGCAGCTTCGAGGGCCTGCGCGTCAGCGTCTCCGGCGCCGGCAACGTCGCTCAGTACGCCGTTGAAAAGGCCATGGCGCTGGGCGCCAAGGTGGTCACCGTATCCGACTCCAGCGGCACCATTCTCGACGAGGAAGGCTTCACCGCCGAAAAGCTGGCCGAACTGATGGAGGTCAAGAACCACCTTTACGGCCGCGTCAGCGATTACGCCGGCCGCGTCGGCGCCACCTTCCTGCCCGGCGTCCGTCCCTGGCACATCCCGGTCGATGTCGCCCTGCCCTGCGCGACGCAGAACGAACTCGACGCCGGCGATGCGCGCACGCTGATCGACAACGGCGTGATCTGCGTTGCCGAAGGCGCCAACATGCCGTCGACCGCTGACGCGGTCCGGCTGTTCGAAGCCAGCCAGGTGCTCTACGCCCCGGGCAAGGCCAGCAACGCCGGCGGCGTCGCCACTTCGGGCCTGGAAATGAGCCAGAACGCGATGCGCCTGTCGTGGCCGCGCGAGGAAGTCGATGCCCGCCTGCACCAGATCATGGTCGACATCCACGAAACCTGCCTGCGCTACGGCCGTGCCGCCGACGGCAAGGTCAGCTATGTCGATGGCGCCAACATCGCCGGCTTCGTCAAGGTCGCCGACGCAATGCTGGCGCAGGGCGTGGTCTAAACGAAGGGCAGCGGCTGGCGGGTCAGCGCCACGGCGACGATGTAGCCGTAGGCAAGCACCGCCAGCCCACCGAAACGCAGGCGGATGGCCATCGTCCAGCCGCGTTTCAACGCCATCATGCCGCAGCCGATGTAGAGCAGCAGGCCGATCAGCTTGGCGGTCAGCCAGTCCATAGCAAACGGATACTGGCCGCTGATCCAGGCCAGGCTCAGCGCGCTCAGCAACAACAGGCTGTCGACAACGTGCGGCAGCACCCGGCTGATCCGCCGCTGCAGCCAGGGCGACTGCCGCCACATCCAGAACAAGCGCAACAGGAATCCCGTGCCACTGAGCACGACGCAGGTGACGTGCAGATGCTTGAGCAGAACGTAGCTCATGCGCTAACCGCCGCCAGCCGGGCCCGTCGATAGTTGCGCGCGCCGACCGCCAGGTTCCACCACAGCCAGCCGGCCGTAGCCATCAGGCACAGTCCGGCCGGCACGGCCAGCCAGTCCGGCCGGATCGCCGCAGCGACGGCCAGCAGCAGCGCGGCCAGATAGAGGCGCCATTGCCCCAGTCCATCCTTGTCGGCCAGCAACTTGTTCATCGGCGGCACCGGCTTGCCCGGCCGGGCCAAGGGCTGCAGGTGCAGCCACAGCAGGAAGGGAACGATCTTGTAGAGCATGCCGATGATGAAGGCGGACAGGCCGGCGAGCAGGATCAGGACGCCGAACACGCCCATCCACGCCGGCACCCCGGCCAGTGGCGGATGCACGGCCGAAGCCAGCAGCATGAGCAAGGCCAGCAGCGAGGCGTACAAGGCTCCCTGCCAGTAGCGAAAGGTCGAATCCGGGCGGGCCCGGCGGCGCGCCGCCTGCAGTTTCATCGTCTGCCCGACGAAGAGCAGGCCGCCGACCGCCAGCGCTGCCTGCGCCAGGCGTTGCAGGATTTCGGCGGAGACGGCCCAGGCCAGGCTCCACAACAGCAGCGCCGCCATCAGCAGCAGCGGGAAACGCCACGCGGGTTTCGCCGGGTAGCCCGGCGTCAGCTGGAACATCGGCACCACCACGTAAGCCACCGCCGCCAGCAGGATGCCGGCCCAGCCGCCCAGCCCCCAGGCGGCGTGCAGGTCGGCCAGCGGCATCAGCGGCACGGCCCAGCCGCCGGCCAGCGCCAGCAGCATGAACAAGCCGCTCGCCGCGGTCACCGCCAGGGCGATCACCGACAGCTTGAGTCCGCGGATGCTCGGACTGGTCGACGGTACGCGGAAGATGGCCAGCCCCGCCGCCCCGATGAAAACCGCCAGGCTGGCGCCGAGCAGCACCCCGGCGGCGTGCAGCCAGCCTGGCGCCGATTGCAGGAAGCCAAACGCCAGTGTCAGCGCACCGAGCGCCAGCCCAGGATGGACGATGCCGGCGATCAGGCGCGGCCGGGCCAGGTTGGCACCGGCCAGCACCGGCAGGATCTGGATCAGCGCCCCGACCATGATCTGCAGCATGAAACCGGCGGTGACCAGGTGGGTTGCCGCCAGCGCTGCCGGTGTCCACCGCGAGGCAAACAACGCCTCGCCTTCAAGCACGGCCAGGGTGCCGGCCAGCACCAGGAATAAAGGTGCAGTCAGGAAGAAACGCAGCGGCGCCGACAGCGGCGGACTTTGATCGTAGGACAGCAGGGCTTGCATGGAAGCTCAGCAGCGGATGGTGACCACGAAGGTGCCATCGTCCTGCAATTCGGTCCGCCAGCCATGTCCGTTCTGCTGCAGAACGCGATACAGCGGGTGCGGCTCGCGGTAGAGCAGCAACTGCATTTCCTCGCCGGGCTGCAGGGTGTCGAGCATTTCCATGGTCGCCACGAAGGGCTGGGGCGGTTCCATGAACCGCCCGTCAACGACGCGTTCAGCCTGGAGCGTCATCAGGCGGTCTGCAGATCGCCCTGCAGGCGTTCGATCAAGCCGTCCTGCTCGGCGGCCAGATGCTGGTCACACATCGGGTAGAGCACGTTCTCTTCCTTCATGTTGTGCTGCTGCATCATGATCAGCAGGGTTTCCAGCTGACCGAGGAAGGATTCGGCGTCGTCCTGCGCCAGCGCATCGACGGCAGCGACCATCAGTTCGCGCATCTGTTCGTGCTCCATGCGCATCACCTGGGTCGGTCCCATGCGCATGCCGGTACGTTCCTCGAAGGCCGGGAACAGGGTCTGTTCCTCGCCGATGAAATGGCGCAGCATGGCCATCTGGAAATCGCCGAAGGCACTACGCGCGCGGGTCAGGCTGCCGTCGGCGGCGGCCTGCTCGGCCAGGGCAAAAAGATCATCGCAGTGGCGGTGATCGTCGCTCATGAATTCCCGGATCGTCATGATGTTTTCCTTGGGGGTTGGGTCAGGACGATTGTCCGCCCCGCCCGCCCCCGACGGCCTTGATCCGCATCAAAACCGGGAAATGCCTCAACCGTGCAGGACGCCGACGGTCAGCCCGTCGAACCAGTCGATGAAACGTCTGACATCGGCACCGCGGTAAATGGCCCCGTGTTGCGGGCAGAGCATGTCGATATCCATTGCCGCCACCCGCTCGCACCAGCGGCGCTTGGCTTCGTTCGACCCCATCCAGCGTTTGTGGAAGGCTTCGGCATGGCGGATGTGGCTATCGAAATTCTCGACGAACAGCCCATCCTGGCCGGCCGGCAACAGGGCGGCGCCAACGTCGCCGGAGAACAGGATCTTGGCCTGCCGGTCGTAGAGGTGGAAATTGCCCGAGGAGTGCAGGTAATGCGCCGGCACCGCCTGCAGGGTCAGCCCGTCGAGCGCAATGTCCATGCCCTCGTCGGGAATCGAGACGAAAGTATCGGCCGTGCCGCCGAAATGCGGGATGAAGCTGGACCACAGCCAGCTGACGTAGCATTTCATGCCCGGATTGAATTCCAGCCACAGGGCCAGCGAGGAGCAGATGTCCGGGTCCTGATGCGAGGCGAAGATGCCGCTCAGGGCGGACGGATCGAATTCCCCGGCCAGGGCCGAGAACACGGCCGGAAAGACCTCGGCACCGCCCGGGTCGAGCAGGATGGCCTTGCCGCCGTGCATGACCAGGTATTCGTTGGTATCGATCAGGTGTCCGGGGCGTTCGTTGTCCCTGACGATGGCGACCCACTTGTGATCGCCGTCCTGGTAAATCGTGCTGGTTTTCTTCACCCTGCCCCCGCCATCCGTTTTATTTGAAAAATTCCGAACGCTGCAAGGCCTGCAGCGAGTTGCGGATTTCCTCGACGATCCCGTCGAATTCCCCCGACACCTGAGCCAGCGCCCCGGCGAAGCCCTGTCCGTAAGCCGCTTCGATCTTCGCCGACTTGGCCAGCACACCGCCCAGTTCGACCAGCTGGAAGGCATCGTCGAGCGCCCGCTGCAACTGCCGGCGCAGGCTGGCCAGACGGGCCTGGTGCTCGCCGTTGGCCAGTTCGCGCCGTTTCAGCGCCAGTCCCAGTTCGGGCCGCGACGTTCCGGCCACCGCCTCACGCAGCAAGCGGATATGGCGAACGTCCTGGAGGACGACCGAGACCTCGTTGACGCAGCGATGGATCAGTCCGCTCAAGCCGCCCATGCAGGTGCGCAAATCCTGGGAGAAAACCCGCAACTCGTTGGACAGCACACCGAAACCCAGTGCCGCCGTACCGGCGCGTTTGGCGAGGAAGATGGCGTTGAGCGCCATGATGTTGATCTTGAAGGCGACCCCGACGACCGCCTTGATCTCCTCGTTGATGCGCACGATGCGCAGCAGGTCGGTGCTCATTTTTCCAGCACGTAGATACCCGGGGCATCGGCCAGCCCGGGGAACTTGCGGTTGGTCGCCGGGTAGGCCTCGACCAGCTCGCCGGTGCGTTGGCCCAGCCAGGCCGTCCAGTCCTCCCACCAGGTGCCGGGCTTCTTCTCGGCACGTTCCTGCCACTGCTCCCAGTGCTCGTTGCGTTCGGGTTCGGCGATCCAGTAAGCCCGCTTGGGCGGATTGACCGGCGGGTTGACGATGCCCAGGATGTGCCCGGAAGTCGACAGCACGAAGCGCACCGGCGCCTTGACGTTGACGTACTTGCGAATGCGGTAGCACTGCTTCCACGGCGCGATGTGATCGTCCTCGGCAGTCACCGCGTAAAGCGGCTGGACGATGCGGTCGAGGTCGATCGGTTCGCCGGCAACGGTCAGCGAGTCGCGCTTGATCAGCTTGTTGTTCAGGTAGAGCTCGCGCAGGTACCAGGCGTGCATGGCTTGCGGCATGCGCGTCGAATCGACGTTCCAGAACAGCACGTCGAACGGCGGCAAGGGTTCGCCGAGCAGGTAGCTGTTGACCCAGTAGCTCCACACCAGGCTGTTCGAGCGCAGCAGGCGGAACGAGGTCGCCATCTCGTTGCCGTCGAGATAGCCTTTCTTGGCCATCGACTCTTCGAGCGCACTGATGCAGGCATCGTCGATGAAGACGTCGATGTCGCCGGGGTTCGAGAAATCGGTCAGGGTGGTGAACAGCGTCCAGTGCGCAACCGGCACCTGGTCTTCGCCAAAGCGCTTGTTGGCCCAGGCCATGTAGGTCGACACCAGCGTTCCACCGATGCAGTAACCGACCAGATGCACCTTGGGTTGCTTGCAGAATTCACCGGCAACGCGGACGACTTCGTTGACGCCTTCGAGCAGGTAGTCGTCGAAACGGACGTCGCGCATGTCCGCATCCGGGTTCTTCCAGCTGGTGATGAAGACCGAGAAACCCTGGTCGGTCAGGTATTTGACCAGGCTCTTCTTGGCGGTCAGGTCAAGGATGTAGAACTTGTTGATCCACGGCGTGACGATGACGATGGGCATGGCCCGCACCTTGTCGGTGGTCGGCGTGTAATGGATCAGTTCGACCAGGCGGTTGCGGAACACCACCTTGCCCGGTGTCGTCGCCAGATCCTTGCCGACGGTGAAGGCGTCGGGCTCGACCATCTGGATGTTCTTCGCCTTCACGTCGCGCTGGAAATTCTCCCAGCCGCGGCGCAGGCTTTCGCCCTGGGTGGCGACGGCACGTTCGAGGGCGACCGGATTGGTCCAGAAGAAATTGGTCGGTGCCACCATGTTCAGCCACTTGCGCAGCCAGAAGGCGGCCCGCCGGCGTTCCTTGTCCGACAGGCCGGGGGTTTCGAAATACATGTCCTGCAGGCGGTGGGTGAAGGCCAGGTACCACTCCTTGGCAATGTCCCAGGACGCCGAATCGGTCCAGATCGGATTGGCGAAACGCGCATCGTCGGCATTGGGCTGGATCACGTCATCGGACGGAATGCCGAGCGCACGTCGAGTCACGTGGGCCTGCAGGGCGAGCAGGTCGCCGGACAGCGCATTGACGGCGCGGACCAGTTCCTGCGGGTGCATCAGCCAGGCCATCTGCGCGCTGAGCAGCGAGGTCGTCACACCGAAGGGGTCGATGGCCTTGCTGACCGATTTCCCCAGGGACTCGAGCGGACTCAGGCCGTCAAGTTCGAGGGTGTCATGCTGGGCTGCGGATTTAGTGGACATTGCGTTGTTCTCCCTGAGGCGAATTCATCACCATCTTACAGCGTGACCATGCTCCCCGGGAGGGGCAAATGCACTTCCTCCCAGCCAAAACGCGCCTGTACGGCAGCACGGAAATCGGCCGAGGCAGTTGCCTCGCCGTGGACCACGAACAGTTTGCCCGGCGGCTTGTGAAAGCCGGCCAGCCAATCGAGCAGGGCCGCCTGGTCGGCATGCGCCGACAGGCCGCCGACGGTGCAGATTTTCGCGCGCACCGGCACCGTCTCGCCGAAGATGCGCACCAGCCTGGCCCCGTCGACCAGGCGCCGGCCGAGCGTCCCGGCCGCCTGGAAACCGGCGATCATCACCGTACATTCGCTGCGCCGCAGGTTCTCGCGCAGGTGGTACTTGATCCGTCCGGCGTCGCACATGCCGCTGGCCGAAATGATCACCGCCCCGTGGCGGATGTCGTTCAACTGCCGCGAGCGCTCGACATCGGCGACGAATTCGATGTTCACCTTGTCGGGATGGGCCTGCTGCCAGTCGATCAGTTCGCAGGTATGGTCGTCGAGCAGGTCGCGATGTTCGAGCGTGATCCGGGTGGCGGCGTTGGCCATCGGGGAATCGACATAGATTTTCAGCGGATCGAGCCGCTGGCGCCGGACCAGGTCGGTCAGCAGGTAGAGGATTTCCTGGGTGCGGCCGACGGCGAATGCCGGGATCACGATATTGCCGCCGGCTGCCCGGGTGCGTTTGAAGGCGGCGACGATTTCCTCTTCGGTCTCGGCGAACGGCCGGTGCAGGCGGTTGCCGTAGGTCGATTCGATGAGCACGGCATCGGCACTGGCCGGCGGCGCCGACGGGTCGTTGAGCACCGGCCGGCCGGGCATGCCCAGGTCGCCGGAAAAAACCAGCCGCCGGGCCCGCCCGCCGACATGAACGAGCACTTCGAGCGACGCCGAACCGAGGATGTGCCCGGCATTGTGGAAACAGACTTCGATACCCTCGCTCGGCCGGACGCGCTGGCCGTAATCGACCGGCCGCACCTGCTTGAGCACGGTCTGGGCCTGCAGGACCGAATACAGGGGCGGCTGGATGCCGCGCTCGCTGCGCCCGCGCCGCCGCCGATTGCGGATCTGCCACTCGGCTTCCTTTTCCTGGATATGGGCGCTGTCCGGCAGCAAGACTTCGAGCAGGGCCGCGGTGGCCCGGGTCGCATAGACCGGCCCGCGATAGCCGAGCATGGCCAGGCGTGGCAGCAAACCGGAATGGTCGATGTGGGCATGCGTCAGCAGCACGAAATCGAGACGACGCACGTCGAAACCGAAGTCGAGCGCCTTTTCGTTCTTGGAACGCGCTTCCGCGCCCCCCTGGAACATGCCGCAATCGACCAGAAAGCGGCACTCGCCGGTATCCACCAGCGTGCAGGAACCGGTCACTTCACCGGCCGCACCGTAAAAGCCAAGTCGCATGTTTGCAATCCTCCGGACTTGGCGTAGCATGAACCTCAATAAGGCGGAAAGCAACGCCAGCACTTCATTTCAGGAGGTAAAGCATGTTCAAGCACATTCTCGTTCCGACCGATGGATCCGAACTGTCACGCGCCGCGGCCAAGCGTGCCATATCCTTCGCCAGCGAGGCCGGTGCCCGGGTCACGGCGTTTTATGCCAAACCGGAATACCCGATCGCCTATTTCGGCGAAGGTGCCCTGATCGATCCGACCACCCCGGAAAAATTCACCGAAATGGCCGAACAGCAAGCCAGCCAGTATCTCGCCGAAGTCACCGCCTGGTGCCAGGAAGCCGGCGTCGAATGCAGCACGCTGTCGACCACCAGCGACATCCCCTACGAAGCGATCATCAATGCCGCCGAGCAATCCGGTTGCGACCTGATCTTCATGGCCTCGCACGGCCGTAAAGGCATCAGCGGTTTCCTGCTGGGCAGCGAGACGAACAAGGTACTGACCCATTCCAAGGTTCCCGTTCTCGTCTATCGCTGAGCGCTCACCCCGCCCCACCCTGCCCTCCACTCTCCGCGCCCGGCGCGCGGCCGGTTGATGCCACTTTCGTCCCAGACACTGCGTTTCCAGCGACAGATTCTGCTTCCGGTCGGCTGCGTGCTGCTGGCACTGGTCGTCGTGTTCGCGGCTGTATTTCAGTGGCATCAGGACCGGCAGGAAAGCGAACGCACTTTGCGCGTTGCCGGCCAGGCCGGGGCAGCCTGGCAACGCCTGCTTCACGAAAACCTGCAGCACCTGGGCTGGTTCGCCCGCGAAGCCGCCGGCAACGAAAAGCTGCGCCAGGCCATGCAGCAAGGCAATCATGCCGCCCTGCTCGACGCCAGCCGCCAGCGCTTCGCCGAATTGCGCAAGCAGTTCGGCATCAGCCACTGGTATTTCATCCGCCCGGACGGTCGCATCCTGCTCCGCGTCCATGCACCGCAACGCAGCGGCGACCCGATCGACCGCAAGACGCTGAACGCCGCCATGCGCAGCGGCCAGCCCGGCGGCGGACTGGAACTCGGCCCGCTCGGCACCTATGCGCTGCGTTATGTCCTGCCCTGGCATGACGGCGACACCCTGATCGGTTACATCGAACTGGCGCAGGAGGTAGAGTATTTCGCCAGCGCCATCGGCGAGATGCTGGAAGTCGAGGTCATCACGGCCGTCGACAAACAGGCGACCAGCGAAGCCGCGTTTGCCGCCGGCAAACTGGAGTTGGGATTCAGCGGTTTCTGGAACGAGCACCCACGCATCGCCATCCAGCAGCAAGGCAGCCGGCGCCTGCCGGGAAAACTGGCCGATTACTGGAACACCCACCCCAGCGGCCAGGCCGGTGAGGTGCTGACATCGCATGGCGAACGCAGAGACTGGTCGGCCAGCCTGCTGCCGCTGCCCGATGTCGAAGGAGAAGCCGTCGCCTCCATGGCCATCCTGCGCGATGTCGGCAGCGAACGCACCGAAGCCCGGCGCAAGCTGCTCTCCGGATTGCTGCTGGCCGGCGGCCTGGCGGTGCTGCTGTTGCTGGCGCTGGCCACGCGCACCCGCCGGATCGAGCAAAGACTGCTGTCGGCGCACCAGTCCCTGGCCGCCAACGAACAACGCTTCCGGGACATCTTTTCGACCAGTTCCGACTGGTGGTTCTGGGAAACCGACGCCGATCACCGCTTCACTTTCATGACCGACAATCTGCACACCCTGCTCGGCATCGAGGTTCAGCAACTCATCGGCAAGTCGCGCCGGGACATCATGGTCACCGACGACCCGGAAATGCAGGCCAGGATAGCGGCCCATTTTGCCGACCTGGCCGCCCATCGCCCCTTCCACCGCTTCGAGTACGAGGCCAGGCTGGCCGGCGACAAGCGGGTCTGGCTGTCGGTCAGCGGCGTCCCGGTATTCGACCCCAAAGGACAATTCCAGGGCTACCGCGGTGCGGCCTCGAATGTCAGCCTGCAACACGAGCAAACCGTGGCCCGGGAACGCGCCCTGGCCGCCGAACACCTGGCCCTGGAGGAAGCCGCGGCGGCCAACCGGGCAAAGAGCGAGTTCCTGGCCAACATGAGCCACGAACTGCGCACCCCGATGAACGGCGTGATCGGCATGTGCGACCTGCTGCTCGACACGCCCTTGTCCGATGAACAGCGGGAATATGCGAAGACCGTCAGGGACAGTGCCTATGGCCTGCTCGGGGTGATCAACGACATCCTCGATTTCTCGAAAATCGAATCCGGCAAGCAGGCGGTCGAAACGACCGACTTCACGCTCGGCGACGTCCTCAATGCCACCTGCGAACAGCTCGGTGCGCTCGCCCGGGGCAAGCAACTGGCCTGCCGGTGCGCGCTTTCGCCCGACCTGCCGGAAATCCTGTGCGGCGACCCCGGCCGACTGCGCCAGGTGCTCGACAACCTGATCGGCAATGCCATCAAGTTCACCGAAAACGGCAGCGTCGAGTTCGAAGTCGCGCCCGACGGCGAGGCATGGCTCCGTTTCACCGTCCGCGACACCGGCATCGGCATGACGCCGGCGCAGATGGAACGCCTGTTCCAGCCCTTCTCCCAGGCCGACGGTTCGATGACCCGGCGCTTCGGCGGCACCGGTCTCGGCCTGTCGATTGCCAAACGTCTGGTTGAACTGATGGGTGGCGAAATCGGCGTCACCAGCGCGCCCGGCCAGGGTTCCACCTTCTGGTTCACGCTGCCGCGCCGGCCGGCCGACTGATCAGGGCGTCGCCTGCCCCTCCCAGCTTTCCCGGTCCGGGTGCCGGAACAACTGCTGCAGGCAGGCCCAGGCTCCTTCAACATTCTCCCGGGCCGCCTGGCTCAGCGGCTCGCCCAGCTCGAAAGCCTCGCCGCGCACGCACAGCACGAAGGCAGCCGGCGGCTCCTGATGCAGGGTGCGGCGAAACACTTCGAGCACGGCCTCCGGCGCCAGTTCGTGGCTGCAATGCGCCATCCCGGCTGCCGGGAAGATCCGCTGAAAACAGAACGGGGCCCGCGTCCCCTCGCCGGCATCGATGAACAGCACCAGTTCGCGCCCGACCAGATCGAGCGCATGCTCGATGTTCAGCTGGAAATCCTCGATCAGCTCGAAACAGTCGGCCAGTCCTTCGGCCTGCAGCCACTCCGCCAGCCGCTCGCACAGCAGCGGCCCGATCGCATCGTCGCCGCGACTGGGATTGCCGACGGCGAGGATGACGACCGGTGCCGTCATGCCTTGCTCAACGACGAAGCGATACGTCCGTCGGCCTCGACCACCTCGACGGTCAGCGGCATCTTGCCGAGCGCATGCGTGGCGCAGGACAGGCAGGGATCGTAGGCGCGGATCGCCACCTCGATGTGGTTGAGCAGCCCCTCGGTGACCTCGCGCCCGTGCAGGTAGCGGCGGGCGACCTGGCGCACCGCCTCGTTCATCGCCTGGTTGTTGTTGGTCGTCGACACGATCAGGTTGCACATGGTCACCAGATCGTCGTCGCCGACCTGGTAATGATGGAAGAGCGTGCCGCGCGGCGCCTCGATGACGCCGACTCCCTCGCGCCGCCGCTCGCCCTGGACGACCAGTTGGTCGCCGAGCAGGTCGTCGTCGTGCAGCAATTCCTTGATCACCTCAGCCGCGTGCAGCATCTCGATCATCCGCGTCCAGTGGTAGGCCAGCGGCGCATGCAGCGGCCGGCCGCCGGCGTAATCGAAGTAGTCGCGGCGGGCGTGCTCGGCAAACGGCGTCGAGATGTGGTCGCAGTTCTGCACCCGGGCCAGCGGGCCGACCTTGTACCAACCGTCGGTGCTGCCCAGCGAGCGGATGAAGGGGAACTTCATGTAGCTCCAGCTACGCACTTCCTCGCCGAGATAATCGTTGTAGTGGCGGTAATCGACGCCGTCGAAAATCTTGCCGCCCTGCGCGTCGCAGGCGCGCAGCTTGCCGTGGTAGAAGTCCAGCTCGCCGTTGGCGCCGACCAGCGACAGGGAGCTGGAACTGACCGTACCGAAGTTGTCGTAAAGGTCGGGGTCCTGCTCGTGCACCTGGCGGATCAGCTTGACCGCGTCGCGCGACCAGCCGATCACGTGATAGATTTCCTTGAGCAGTTCGTCGCGCTCGGCAATCGTCAGCGCCTTGTTCACCCCGCCGGGAATCGCCCCGGTACCGTGGATGCGCTTGCCGGCGGTGATGCGGATGACCTCCTGGCCGAACTTGCGCAACAGCACGCCCTGGCGGGCAATATCGGGATACTGGGCGGCGACGGCGACGATGTTGCGTTTGGTCAGGTCGCTGTCGAAACCGAACAGCAGGTCGGGCGAACACAGGTGGAAGAAGTGCAACGCATGCGACTGCAGCATCTGGCCGTAGTGCATCAGCCGGCGCATCTTCTCCGCCGTCGGCGTCAGGTGCGTCGCACCGACCACCTGGTCGAGCGCCTTGGACGCAGCCAGATGGTGCGATACCGGGCAGATGCCGCACAGGCGCTGGACCATGACCGGGATTTCCCAGTACGGCCGGCCCTGGATGAATTTCTCGAAGCCCCGGAACTCGACGATGTGCAGGCGCACCTGATGCACCTTGTTGTCGTCGTCGAGCAGAATGGTCACCTTGCCATGGCCCTCGACCCGGGACACGGGATCAATGGCGACGCGGCGCAGGCTCTCCGGGTGGGCGGCGGTTTCCAGATTCTCGTTCATGCGCGCAACCTCAGTCATAGTGCATCAGGCCGTGCTGGAGCGTGGGCTCCTTGCCGGCCAGCAGATCGGTCAGGACTTTCCAGATGGCGTCGCCGGAGGGCGGGCAGCCGGGAACGAAGTAGTCGACCTTGACCACTTCGTGGATCGGGTGGACCTGGTCGAGCACCAGCGGCAGTTCCGGATCGTTGGGAATCAGCGAATTGGTCAGGCCGAAGCCCGAGTGATAGACCTCGTCGAAGATCGCCGGCAGCGACAGGCTGTTGCGTTGCGCCGGCAGGCCGCCGTTGATGGCGCAGGCGCCAAGCGCGATCAGCACCTTGCAGTTGGCGCGGAACTCGCGCAGCACGTGCACGTTCTCGGCGTTGCACAGGCCGCCCTCGATGATGCCGATGTCGGTCCCCGGCGTCACCGTCTTGATGTCGGTCAGCGGCGAGCGGTCGAAATCGACGTGTTCGAGCAGCGTGAACAGGCGCTCGTCGATGTCGAGAAAGGACATGTGGCAGCCGAAGCAGCCGGCCAGCGAGGTGGTGGCGACGCGCAGTTTCTTCTTTTCGCTCATCTCACTTCTCCCCGGCCACGGCGACGCTGGCGATCGGCGCCTTGTCGTAGGTCCGTTCGCCGATCGGCACGGCAAAACCCTTGCGCTTCTTCAGGATGACGCCGACCGGACAGACCTGGGCGGCCTTGTCGGCGAGCGTGAAGTCGGTATCGGCCAGCTTGCCCGAGGCGGCGTTGACGATCAGATGCGTGTCGATGCCGCGCCCGGACAGCGCGAACACGTTCTTGCCGTCGACATCGCGGCTGGCGCGCACGCACAGCGAGCAGAGGATGCAGCGGTTGAAATCGAGCAGGACTTCCGGGTGCGAGGCGTCGACCGGGCGGTTGGGGAAGAAATGGTCGTAATGCGGACTCATCATCCCCAGGTGATAGGCGGTGGCCTGCAACTGGCAGTCGCCGCTTTTCTCGCACGACGGGCAATAGTGGTTGCCCTCGACGAACAGCATCTGCGTCAGCGCGCGGCGCTCGCCGTTGATTTCCTCGGTCTCGCTCTCGACGCTCATGCCCGGCGCCGCCTGCATGGTGCATGACGCCGTGTGGCGACCATTGACCTTGACCGTGCACAGCTTGCACGAGCCGTGCGGCTTGAATTCCGGGTGGTAGCACAGATGCGGGATGAACACCCCGGCGGCCGTCGCCGCCTGCAGGATGGTCTGTCCCGGCAGGAAGGGGATCGCCCGGCCGTCGAGCGTGAAGGTCGGATTCATGCGTGATCTCCATGATGGGTGCTCAGATGCGCCAGCGCGTCGTCGCGCCCGGTCATCTGCCGCGCCAGCGCCAGCGCCTGATCAAGGTCGAAGGCCGGCGTGAACTGTTTCTGCATCAGCCGCCGCTCGTAGGCCGGCCGGAAGCGGGCGATGGTATCGAGCACCGGATTGCAGGCGGTATGCCCGAGCCCGCAATGGCTCATCGACTGCAGCAGCAGGTTGAGCTTCTCGATCTCGGCGAAGTCGTAGGGCGAACCGGCACCGCGATGCAGCTTGTCCATCAGGTTCTTGAGCAGCGAGGTGCCGACCCGGCACGGCGTGCAGAAACCGCAGCTCTCGTGCTGGAAGAAGTGCACGTAATTGCGCGCCACCTCGAACATGTCGCGCGAATTGTCGAAGACGGTGAAGGCCCCGGCGGTCGGAATGTCCTCGAAACCGATCACCCGGTCGAACTCGGCCGGCGCGATGCAGACGCCCGACGGACCGCTGACCTGGACCGCCTGCACATCGCCGGCGCCGCAATCTTCGAGCACCTGGCGCACGCTGACGCCGAACGGGTACTCGTAGATGCCCGGCCGGGCGCAATCGCCGGCCACCGACAGCAGCTTGGTACCGGCCGAATGTTTGGTACCGATGGCGGCGTACCAGGCGCCGCCCTTGAGCGCAATCAGCGCGGCAGCAGCAAAGGTCTCGACGTTGTTCACGATGGTCGGCTGGTCGAGGTAACCGTTGGTCACCGGGAACGGCGGCCGGTTGCGCGGCGTGCCGCGCTTGCCTTCGAGCGATTCGATCAGCGCCGATTCCTCGCCGCAGACGTAGGCGCCGGCGCCGAGATGAATCTCGATGTCGAAATTGGCGCCGGGGATGCCGAGGATGTTCTCGCCCAAGAGGTTTTCCGCCCGCCGCCGCGCCAGCACGGCGTTGAGCGGATCGAGCAGGTAGCGGTACTCGCCGCGCAGGTAGAGGAAGCCACGGGTTGCGCCGACCGCGTAGGCGGCAACGGTCATGCCCTCGAACACCAGGTCGGGCTGGCGGGTCAGCAGCACGCGGTCCTTGAAGGTACCGGGCTCGCCCTCGTCGGCATTGCACACGATGATGCGCGTCTGGCCGGGCTGCAGCGGCGCGTTGCGGCAAGCTTCCCACTTCAGGCCGGTGGTGAAGCCGGCGCCGCCGCGACCGCGCAGGTTGGCGTGCTTGATCTCGTCGAGGATGGCCGGCGGTCCGCCCAGCCCGGTCGGCAGGCCTTCGCGCCAGGAACGCATGTTCGACGCCTGCAGGCCTTCGTCCGGCGCCAGCGCGCGCGCCGCCAGCAGTGCCTGACCCGGCTGCATGTCGCTGCCAAGCAGGATGTCGGCGCGACGGATGTTGTCCTCGACCGCGAACAGTTCTGCCGGCCATTCGGTCAGCGGCACCCCGGCGCGGACCAGTTCGGCGATCTGATCGACGCGCGCCTCGCTGAGCCGGCCGATCGCCAGGTTGTTGACCAGCATTGCCGGCCCCTGATCGCACAGACCGGTACAGGAGGTGCGGCCGACGCTGACCAGGCCGTCTTCCGACATCCGCCCCGGCTCGACCCACAGGCTCTTGCATAAACGCTCGTAGAGCGCCTCGCTGCCGAGCATGCGGTCGGTGATGTTGTCCGAGAACAGAATGCGGTAGCGCCCGCGCGGTTCGGTATACAGGAAGGAATAGAAACCGGCGACACCCTCGATCTTGGTGCGTGGCACCTTGAGTTGTGTTTCCAGCGCGTCGATGGCTTCCGGCGACAACCAGTCCAGGCTCTCCTGGACTTCGCGCAGGATCTGCACCATGCGCGTCGGGTCGGCGGCATGCCGGCGGACGACGTCGGCGACCAGCGTATTCACGCTTTGCAGGGATGGGCTTGCTGTCAATTCAGGCTCCGGGCATGGGGAATGACAGCCGGAAGCCTAGCACCCACCGTTTTCACTTTTTTGTTCTAGATCAAGAAAATGGCCGGCCGTCGTCACCCAAACGCAATCTGTATGTGCAAGAATGTTGCTGCACCACAGCATCTTTTTCGTTCAACCGCTATCTGCCCGCCCGTCAGCCTTGATGCACCGCACCAAGCCGCTTTCGGCAACCGACAGGAAAAAAACATGGACAGCACCACAAGCTCCCCCGCCCTCCCGCTCGCCGGCAAGAAAGGTCTGGTCACCGGCATCGCCAACGACAAGTCGATCGCCTACGCCGTGGCCAAGGCCATCGTCGAACTGGGTGGCGAGATCGCCATCACCTACCAGAACGACAAGACAGCCCGTTACACCCAGCCGCTGGCCGAGGCCCTCGGCGCCAAGCGCTTCCTCAAGCTCGACGTGGCCGAGGAAGGTAGTCTGGAAAAGGTGATCGCCGAGTGCGGCGAAGCCTTCGGCGAAATCGACTTCGCCATCCACTCGATGGCCTTCTGCAATGCCGACGACCTGCACGGCCGCGTCATCGACGCCAGCGAAGCCGGTTTCGACTCGGCAATGAACGTTTCCTGCCACAGCTTCCTGCGCATGGCCAAGGCGCTCGAACCGTTGATGGCCCACGGCGGTTCGCTGGTCACCATGTCCTACCTCGGCGCCGAACGCGTCGTGCGCAACTATGGCGTCATGGGCATCATCAAGGCGGCGCTCGAATCGGCCGTCCGCTACATGGCCTACGACCTGGGCCCCAAGGGCATCCGCGTCTTCGCCGTGTCGCCCGGTCCGATCATGACCCGTGCTGCTTCCGGCATCGCCAACTTCAACAACCTGCTCGAATCCGACGCGCAGAAGGCGCCGCTCGGCCGTACCGTGACCATCGAGGAAGTCGGCGCGCTGACTGCCTTCCTGTGCACCCCGGGTTCGTCGGGCATGACCGGCCAGACCATCTACGTCGACGCGGGCGCCCACATCGTCGCCTGATGCCGCTTGCTACCGCAGGGCAGGCCTGCCCTGCGGTATGCTTGAAGCTGACATAACGCACGGACGACCGAGGCCATGACCGACACGCCCGCCCCCATCATTCCCGATCCCGTCCCCGACCACCCGCTGCTCAAGGGCCGCAAGGAAATCGGCCGGGGCGAGAGCACCATCGTCGTCGAAGCCGACACGGTCGACGGCCAGGAAAGGGTGTACAAGATCCTTTCCTCGCCGACCGACTATGCCTATTACACGGCCGAGGACCGGCCGACCGGCCGCCATTTCCCGGTCGTTTTCGCCGACCATGGCACCGCCGGCCGCTCCAGCCGGGGCTATCCGTTCTACATCGTCGAAGTCGAACGCCTCTACCCGCTGCCCGGCGCCGGCGAGGCCGCCGAAGTGGCGACCAAGATTTCGACCTCCTATTTCGACGCCTGCATGATGTGGCGCAACCTGGCCCAGGACATGGGCCGCATCGCCCTGCACCACCTGGCGGTGACGCCGATGGGCTGGGCCGACACGGTGCAGGAATCGCTCAAGGCGCTGGAAACCTTTTCCAGCGAATACGGCGCCCTGCCCGACCTGATCAAGGCCGACAACCTGATGATGCGCAAGGACGGCACCCTGGTCTTTTCCGACCCGGTGTTCATGGAATGAAGCAATGACCATCAACCACGTTCGTTACACCTCGCGCAAGCTGGCCGAATCGCTGGAGGGCAACCCCTACATGGCGGTGATCTCGATCACCGACCCGACCACGCCGGAAGCCAAACTCGACCCGCTGTTCCGCCACGTGCTGCGGCTGTCGTTTTTCGACGCCGTGCCGGCCGACGAATTCCAGCCGCCGCTGCCCGGCTTGTTCAACCGGCAGATGGCGCGGCAGATCGACGATTTCGTCCGCGAAATCCAGGCGGCGCCGTTCGAGATGTCGGTCATGGTCCATTGCGAATACGGCGTCAGCCGTTCGGCGGCCGTGGCGCTGTTCGTCGAGGCCTTTAGCGGCGCGCCGCTGGACGCTCGCGAATTCACCTATGAAGCCAACCCCTGGGTGGTCGATACCCTGCTCAGCCTGCATCCGCAACTGAGCATCGAAATCCCCCGTCCCGACGCGGCGCGCGACCGACGCACCGCGATGCGGGCCTGAATTTTCCCCGTTTCCGTCCACGGAGCCGCACCATGTCCGAAGCCAGCGAAAGCCGCTACCTGACCAACAAGACCTACGACGAAATTGCCGTCGGCGACAGCGCCAGCCTGACCCGCACGCTGATGCCGGAAGACGTGAAACTGTTCGCCATCCTGACCGGCGACATCAACCCGGCGACCATCGATCCGAAATACTCGGAAAGCGGCATGTTCCGCGAGGCCATCGCCCACGGCATGTGGAGCGGCTCGCTGATCTCGACCGTGCTGGCCACCCAGTTTCCCGGCCCGGGCACGATCCTGATCGACCAGGCCCTGCACTTCGCCCGCCCCGTCACCATCGGCGACCGCATCGCGATCACCGTCTCGGTCAAACAGAAATACGACCATAACCGGCACATCGTCTTCGATTGCGTGTGCACCAACCAGGAAGGCCTGGAGGTGGTACGCGGCACCGCCGAAGTGCTGGCGCCGACGGAAAAGGTCTCGCACCTGCAGGACAACCACGCGCCGTCGATCCACATCGACGACAAGCATGCCCGCTACACCCAGTTGCTGTCGCGGGTGAAGGGACTGGAACCGATTCCGACCGCGGTTGCCCACCCCTGCGACGAGGAATCGCTCAAGGGGCCGGTGCAGGCTTACCAGGCCGGCATCATCGAACCCATCCTGGTCGGCCCGGAAGGCAAGATCCGTGCGCTGGCCGAGGAATTCGGCATCGACCTGTCCGGCATCCGCATCGTCAATGCCGCGCACAGCCACGACTCGGCCGCGCTGGCCGTTTCACTGGTCAAGACCGGCGACGCCGAGGCGCTGATGAAGGGCAGCCTGCACACCGACGAACTGATGGCCGAAGTGGTTGCCCGCGCCAACGGCCTGCGCACCAACCGCCGCATCAGCCACGTTTTCCTGATGGACGTGCCGACCTATCACCGGCCGCTGCTGATCACCGACGCGGCGATCAACATCGCGCCGACGCTCGAGGAAAAGGCCGACATCATCCGCAACGCCATCGAGCTTGCTCACGTCATCGGCATCCCAGAGCCCAAGGTCGCCATCCTGTCGGCGGTCGAGACCATCAACCCGAAGATCCAGTCCACCCTCGACGCCGCCGCCCTGTGCAAGATGGCCGACCGCGGCCAGATCAAGGGCGGCATCCTCGACGGCCCGCTGGCCTTCGACAACGCCGTCTCCATCGTCGCCGCCAAGACCAAGGGGATCAAGTCGGCGGTCGCCGGCCATGCCGAAATCCTGGTCGTTCCCGACCTCGAATCCGGCAACATGGTGGCCAAGCAGCTCGAATACCTGGCCAATGCGCTGACCGCCGGCATCGTGCTCGGCACCAAGGTCCCCATCGTCCTGACCAGCCGCGCCGACACCGCCGAAACGCGCACCGCCTCCTGCGTGATCGCCGCCCTGGTCGCCCACGCCAACCGTAACAAGGGAAATTCCTGACAATGAAACAAGGCATCCTGACGATCAACGCCGGTTCGTCCTCGATCAAGTTCGCCCTCTTTTCGCTCGATCACCCGATCTCGCCCGACGCCGAAGTCTCCGGCCAGATCGACGGCATCGGCACCAACGCCACCAAGCTCATCGCCAAGAACCGCGCCGGCGAGCGCATCGCCGACCAGCTCATCGCCGGCGATGCGGTCAGCCACACGCAGGCGCTCGACGCCATGCTCAAGTGGTTCCTCGCCACCTACACCGGCTGGCAGATCGTCAGCGTCGGCCATCGCGTCGTCCATGGCGGCGACCTCTACTCGCAGCCGACCGTGGTCGACGCCCAGGTGCTCGAACACCTGACCGGCTTCATCCCGCTGGCCCCGTTGCACGAACCGCACAACGTCGCCGGCATCAAGGCCTTGCAGGCGCTGCTGCCCGACGTGCCGCAGGTCGCCTGCTTCGACACCGCCTTCCACCGCAGCCAGCCGGAAGTCGCCCAGCTGTTCGCCCTGCCGCGCGCGCTGACCGCCGAAGGCATCAAGCGCTACGGCTTCCACGGCCTGTCCTACGAATTCATCGCCCGGGCCCTGCCGCAGCATTCGCACCGCGCCGACGGCCGCGTCGTCGTCGCCCACCTGGGCAACGGCGCCAGCATGGCGGCCATGGTCAACCGCAAGTGCGTCGCCACCACGCTCGGCTTCTCGACCATCGACGGCCTGATGATGGGCACCCGCTGCGGCAACCTCGACCCCGGCCTGGTCCTCCACCTGATGGAAACCAAGGGCCTCTCGGTCAAGGACATGAGTCGCATCCTGTACAAGGAATCCGGCCTGCTCGGCGTCTCCGGCATCAGCCAGGACATGCGCACGCTGCTGTCGAGCGACAAGCCGGAAGCGCGTGAGGCGGTCGACCTGTTCTGCTACCGCATCGTCCGCGAACTCGGCTCGCTGGTCGCCGCAGCCGGCGGCATCGACGCGCTGGTATTCACCGGCGGCATCGGCGAACACGCCGCCGAAGTCCGCCGCCGCGTCTGCCTGCAGGCCGAATGGCTGGGCATCCGCGTCAATCCGGAAGCCAACGCCCGCCACGATCTGGTCATCAGCGCCGGCAACAGCAGCGTCGACGTGCTGGTCATTCCGACCAACGAGGAATGGATGATGGCCCACCACGCACAAACACTGCTGGCGCTTTAACAAATCTTTTTTTCGCTGCCGGGCTCCGTCGCCGAAAGGTGCCGGAGCCTTGTTTTTTCGGGCTTTTCCGGCACATGACAGAAGCACGACCCGACCGAAGCAAACATACTGCATCTAGTCAAGGTATTGCCTCGATACACTACATCTAGTAGATTCCTTCCTCATCGCACCTATACAAAACCAGACGAGAGGAGTCTTCAATGAGCAAGATCGCCGAGCAGTTGTCGCTGACCGACATTCCTGCACCGCCGCAATTCGCCCCGCTGCCGGAGCAGGAAATTTCCGGCGAAGTCCTCATTGAAAAGTACGCCAAGGGCAAGGAAACCAACGTACACGACGTGCGCAAGCGCGTCGCCTGGGCACTCGCCCAGGTCGAGCAGGAAGCCGACCGCGCACACTGGGAAGGCCGCTTCCTGTGGGCCCAGGAAAACGGCTTCATCCCGGCCGGCCGCATCAACTCCGCCGCCGGCACCGACCTGCAGGCGACGCTGATCAACTGCTTCGTGCAGCCGGTCGGCGACTCCATCGTCGAGAACACCGACGGTCGCCCCGGCATCTACAAGGCCCTGATGGATGCCGCCGAAACCATGCGCCGCGGGGGCGGCGTCGGTTACGACTTCTCCTCGATCCGCCCGCAGGGTGCCCGCGTCAAGGGCACGCAATCGCGCGCTTCCGGCCCGGTCTCCTACATGCGCGTTTTCGACCGCTCCTGCGAAACCGTTGAATCCGCCGGCGCCCGCCGCGGCGCCCAGATGGGCGTGCTGCGCTGCGACCATCCGGACATCGAGGAATTCATCCACGCCAAGGACAAGGGCGACCTGACCAACTTCAACATCTCGATCGGCGTGACCGACGCCTTCATGGAAGTGGTCGATGCCGACGGCGATTTCGAACTGACCCACCGCGCCGAGCCGAACAGCGAAATGCGCGAAGCCGGCGCCTACCAGCGCGACGACGGCATCTGGGTTTACCGCAAGGTGCGCGCCCGCGACCTGTGGGATCAGGTGATGAAATCCACCTACGATCACGCCGAGCCGGGCATCCTGTTCCTCGACCGGATGAACAAGGACAACAACCTCAATTACTGCGAAGTCATCGAGGCCACCAATCCCTGCGCCGAACAGCCGCTGCCGCCGTACGGCTGCTGCTGCCTGGGTTCGATCAACCTCACGCTGTTCGTGCGCGACGCCTTCTCCGACAAGGCCAGCTTCGATTTCGACGCCTTCGCCGAAGTCTGCCGCGTGTCCACCCGCATGCTCGACAACGTGCTCGACGCCACCCACTGGCCGCTTGAGCGTCAGCAGCAGGAAGCCGCCAACAAGCGCCGCGTCGGCCTCGGCTTCACCGGCCTCGGCGACACCCTGGCCATGCTCCGCCTGCGCTACGACAAGCCGGAAGCCCGCGCCATGGCCGCCCGCATCAGCGAATTCATGCGCGACTCCGCCTACCTGTACTCGGTCGAGCTGGCCAAGGAACGCGGCGCCTTCCCGCTGTTCAACGCCGAGCTCTACCTGTCCGGCGGCAACTTCGCCTCGCGCCTGCCGACCGACATCAAGGCCGAAATCCGCAAGCACGGCCTGCGCAACTCGCACCTGCTGTCGATCGCCCCGACCGGCACCATCTCGCTGGCCTTCGCCGACAACGCCTCGAACGGCATCGAACCGCCCTTCTCCTGGACCTACAACCGTAAAAAGCGGATGCAGGACGGCACGATCAAGGAATACTCGGTCGAGGATTACGCCTGGCGCCTGTACAAGCACCAGGGCGGCGATGTCAGCAAGCTGCCGGATTACTTCGTGACCGCCCTGGAAATCTCGGCCAAGGCCCACGCCGACATGGTTGCCGCCGTCGCGCCGTACATCGACACCTCGATCTCGAAGACGGTCAACGTCCCCGCCGACTATCCGTACGAAGACTTCCAGGATCTCTACATGCAGGCCTGGAAGGCCGGCCTCAAGGGCCTGGCCACCTACCGTCCGAACAGCGTGCTCGGCTCGGTGCTGTCGGTCAGCAGCGAACCGGCCAAGGAAACCGCCGACGACGCCAAGTCGCCGCAGGATTTCGTCACCGACGCCAACCGCCGCCTGTCGATCAAGAACCTGCCGGCCCCGGTGCTGTCCAGCCTGCGCTGGCCGGGCCGCCCGAACCTGCCGGAAGGCAACCTGTGCTGGACCTACATGGTCGACTCGCCGATCGGCAAGTTCGCCCTGTTCGTCGGCCATGTCGAGCAGGAAGGCCACGCCTGGCCGTTCGAAGTCTGGGCCAACGGCCCGGCCGAACCGCGCGGCCTCGGCGCCGTTGCCAAGACCCTGTCGATGGACATGCGCGCCAACGACCACGGCTGGCTGGAAATGAAGCTCGAAGCCCTGGCCAAGACCCCGGGTGACTCCTTCGAGATGCACATGCCGCCGCATGGCGAGAAGAAGCGCATGCCGTCCGTCGTCTCGGCGATGGCCCAGGTCATCCGCTGGCGCGTCGAACAACTCGGCGCCCTCACCCATGACGGCGCGACCCCGGTCAAGGACGCCCTGTTCAGCACCAAGGAGCCGAAGACCGGCACCGACGGCACGCTGTCCTGGACGGTCGACATCAACAACGCCTCGACCGGCGAAGACTTCGTCCTCGGCCTCAAGGAAATCACCCTGCCCGACGGCGTCACCCGCCCCTACTCGATGTGGCTGGCCGGCAACTACCCGCGCGCCCTCGACGGCCTGTGCAAGCTGCTGTCGCTCGACATGCGCGTCATCGACCCGGCCTGGATCGGCATGAAGCTGCGCAAGCTGCTCGACTACTCCGAGCCCTTCGGCGACTTCATGGCCTTCGTCCCGGGTTCGCGCAAGCAACAGACCTACCCGTCGACGGTCGCCTACATCGCCCAGCTGATCATCCACCGCTACGCCATGCTCGGCATTCTCGACGAGGAAGGTTTCCCGCTGCAGCAGATGGGTATCTTGGAAGCCCCGGAAGACACCACCAGCAACAAGGTGCTGCCGACCCAAGGCAAACTGTGCAGCGAATGCGGCAACCACACCATGATCCGCAAGGACGGCTGCGACTTCTGCACTGCCTGCGGCGCGGTCGGCACCTGCGGCTGAGTCGGCACGGGTGGTAGCGCCACCCATAGGTTGAAACCATGGAAGCTCAAATGCCCACCTTTCCCAGGTGGGCATTTTTCGTTGACAGCAAGGGGGCGGGGCAGCCTGGCTGGCTGTGACAGCAACTGGTGATTAGCGGACCTTCGCTTCCACGCCATATAGCAGTCACATCGGCCCATATTACGAGGGCACGGTATGATGCCCCCACTCTAACCGGCAACTGTTTAGACATTCCGATGACGCCATCACATATTCGTTCAGTTGTAGAAAGCTTTTACAGCGACATCTGGAACCGACACGACAAGTCGAAGATTCCTGTTTTGCTTTGTGACGGCTTCACTTTTCGTGGTTCGCTCGGTCAAACGAAGGTCGGCCACGAGGGGTTTGGGTCATATGTCGATTTTGTGCACTCCGCCTTGGCAAATTATCGCTGCGACATACTTGACCTCGTTATCGAGGGTTCGAAGGCATTCGCACGCATGCGCTTTTCTGGCATCCACCGGGGCGAGTTCTTTGGTTATCAACCTACTGGAAAACCCGTTGAGTGGCAGGGTACTGCACTCTTTTCGTTCGATGGTGAGAAGGTCGCTGACTTGTGGGTCCTTGGCGATGTTCACGGCTTGCTCCAATTGCTCGAGAAGAATGCAAATGGCTAACCAATTTGCAACCTGACGCTGCTTTGTGTCACATCGTTAGGTGGAAGCAGAAGTTGATGTCTGCCTTGTTCGGTGATCAACTGCCTGCAACTTCGCCGAAGTATGGGGCACACCCACATTTGGCGTGCCGCCCCATGACCGAGCCGGGGCGATTCAGAACGCAGTCCTGACCCGGTAGTACAACCTGCCGATCCACTCCCGCACCACGATATCGGTCAGCCTCAGATGATGGGCGCTGGGGAGGAAATCCATTGGTGTCGTCTGCTCGACGCTGGTCAGGAAATCGACGGGATAGGGATGCACGGTAAAGCCGGCCTGGCGGAAGAGTTGGGCGGCGCGGGGCATGTGATAGGCCGAGGTGACCAGCAGGATGCTCGGCTGGGCGTCGGGCAGCAGGCGGCGGATGGCCTGGGCTTCCTGTTCGGTGTTGCTGGCCAGGTCGCTGACCAGGATGTCACGGGCGGGAACCCCCAGGCGTTCGGCGAACTGTTTCAGGTAAAGACCTTCCGGGGTGGCTTCCGGTCGCCAGGGAACTGCCCCGGCGGTGAAGATCAGGCGCGGCGCGCGGCCGGCTTCGTAAAGTTCGATACCGCCGAGAAAACGGTCGAAATCGCCCCATTCGGTCGCCACACCGTCGCTGGCCGCAACCGTCGCCAGCATGCCGCTGAGCACGACGATGGCGTCGGCCGGCGGCTGGCTTTCGGCGGACAGGCGGACGGCGCCCGCTTCCGACAGGCTGACCAGATACTTGGCGAGCAGCGGCATGCTGCCCAGATAGAGCAGCATCAACGCCAGCAGCACCGGCCCGCGACGCTTGCGCAGGGCGCCCCAGGCGGCCAGCAGGATGACCACGACGATGGGCGAGAGCAGCAGGGGCAGGAGTTTGTGCAGGTAAAGCATGCCGCATCCGGAATGACAAAGGCGCTTATGTTAAACCGGATGCGCCCGCAAAAAAGCCACGCCGGAAGTGTTTCCGGCGTGGCTGCTCGGGCGGAGATGGCGGATCAGGCCAGATCGAAGCGGTCGGCGTTCATGACCTTGGTCCAGGCGGCAACGAAGTCACGGACGAACTTCTCCTTGTTGTCGTCCTGGGCGTACACCTCGGCGTAGGCACGCAGGATCGAGTTGGAGCCGAACACCAGATCGACGCGGGTGGCCGTCCATTTGGTCGCGCCGCTCTGGCGGTCGACGATGGCGTAGCTGTTGCGGCCGGTCGGCTTCCAGGTGTAGGCCATGTCGGTCAGGTTGACGAAGAAGTCGTTGCTGAGCACGCCGACGCGGTCGGTGAAGACACCGTGGCGGCTGCCGCCGTGGTTGGTGCCGAGCATGCGCATGCCGCCGACCAGGACCGTCATCTCGTTGGCGGTCAGGCCGAGCAACTGGGCACGGTCGAGCAGCATTTCCTCGGCGCTGACCGCGTAATCCTTCTTCAGCCAGTTGCGGAAGCCGTCGGCCAGCGGTTCGAGCACGGCGAAGGAGTCGACGTCGGTCATTTCCGGCGTCGCATCGCCACGGCCCGGGGCGAAGGGCACGATCACGTCGACACCGGCGGCTTTCGCTGCCTGCTCGACCCCGACATTGCCGGCGAGCACGATCACGTCGGCGACGCTGGCGCCGGTCTGGGCGGCGATGCCTTCGAGCACGGCCAGGACCTTGGCCAGGCGGGCCGGCTCGTTGCCTTCCCAGTCTTTCTGCGGGGCCAGGCGGATGCGGGCACCGTTGGCGCCGCCACGCTTGTCCGAACCACGGAAGGTGCGGGCGCTGTCCCAGGCGGTCGCCACCAGGTCGCCGACCGACAGGCCGCTGGCGGCGATCTTCGCCTTGACTGCTGCGACGTCGTAGTCACTATTGCCGGCCGGCACCGGGTCTTGCCAGATCAGGTCTTCGGCCGGCACGTCCGGGCCGATGTAGCGCGACTTCGGCCCCATGTCGCGGTGGGTCAGCTTGAACCAGGCGCGGGCAAAGGTTTCCGAGAAGTAAGCGGGGTCGGCACGGAAGCGCTCGGCGATCTTGCGGTACTCGGGATCGAACTTGAGCGCCATGTCGGCGTCGGTCATGATCGGCTTGCGGCGGATCGTCGGGTCTTCGACATCGACCGGCATGTCTTCCTCGGCGATGTTGATCGGTTCCCACTGGTAGGCGCCGGCCGGCGACTTCTGCAGCCACCAGTCGTACTTGAACAGCAGTTCGAAGTAGCCGTTGTCCCATTGCGTCGGGTGCGTGGTCCACGCGCCTTCGATGCCGCTGGTCACGGTGTCGCGGCCGATGCCGCGGCTGCTATGGTTATTCCAGCCCATGCCCTGCTCTTCGAGGTCGGCCGCTTCCGGCGCCGGGCCGAGATTGGCGGCGCTACCGTTACCGTGCGCCTTGCCGACGGTATGGCCGCCGGCGGTCAGGGCCACGGTTTCCTCGTCGTTCATCGCCATGCGGGCGAAGGTGACGCGCATATCCTGCGCCGTCTTCAACGGGTCGGGCTTGCCGTCCACACCTTCCGGGTTGACGTAGATCAGGCCCATCATCACGGCGGCGAGCGGGTTTTCCAGGTCGCGTTCGCCGGAGTAGCGACTACCTTCACTGCCGGTCGGTGCCAGCCACTGCTTTTCCGAACCCCAGTAGATGTCCTTTTCCGGGTGCCAGATGTCCTCGCGACCGAAGGCGAAGCCGAAGGTCTTCAGGCCCATCGACTCGTAGGCCATGTTGCCGGCAAGAATCATCAGGTCGGCCCAGCTGAGCTTGTTGCCGTACTTCTTCTTGATCGGCCACAGCAGGCGGCGGGCCTTGTCGAGGTTGGCGTTGTCGGGCCAGGAATTGAGCGGCGCGAAACGCTGGTTGCCGGTGCCGCCACCGCCACGGCCGTCGGCGATGCGGTAGGTGCCGGCCGAGTGCCAGGCCATGCGGATCATCAGGCCGCCGTAGTGGCCCCAGTCAGCCGGCCACCAGGGCTGGCTGTCGGTCATCAGGGCCTTGAGGTCGGCCTTGAGCGCCTCGACGTCGAGCTTCTTCACTTCTTCGCGATAGTTGAAGTCGGCACCCAGCGGGTTGGTCTTGCTGTCGTGCTGGTGCAGGATGTCCAGGCTCAGCGCCTTGGGCCACCAGGCCATGTTGTTGGTGGACACCGAGCTGGCGGCGCCGTGCATGACCGGGCATTGACCGGTGGATTTCGCTTGTTGGTTTTCCATGGCTCTCTCTCCTTGTGTAGTCGCGGGTTCGTTGAAGCAACGAAGTCATACTAGGAGAGATGGTCGGCCCCGGCCAATTGTATTGACCGATTGCATTCATAGGGTGCGGCTATGCGCTGCCGGCGGACAACCAGTGAAACACCTTGTCGAACAGTAGCCGCGGCACGACGGGCTTGCCAAGATGGTCGTCCATGCCGGCTTCACGGCACAGACGGCGGTCTTCCTCGAAGACGTTGGCGGTCATGGCGACGATCGGCGCCAGCCGGCTCGCTCCCTGCCCCGCACGGATCGCCCGGGTCGCCCCGGGCCCGTCGAGATTGGGCATCTGCATGTCCATCAGGATCAGGGCATAAGGCTTTTCCGCCGCCATCGTCACCGCCTGCACGCCGTCCGCCGCCAGGTCGACGTTCAACCCGGCGCCGGTAAGCAGTTCGCGGATCACTTCCTGGTTGATCGGCTCGTCCTCGACCGCCAGGATGTCGCTGCCGGCGAAGCGCTGACGCAAGGCCATCTCGGAAAACTCGTCGGCCAGCGCCACCGCCGTTGCCTCGTCGGCGCTCGCGGCAGCTTCGGGCAGGCAGACGGTGAACCAGAAAACGCTGCCCTGGCCGGGTTCGCTGTCGACGCCGATCTCGCCGTGCATCAGGCTGACCAGTCGCCGGCAGATCGCCAGGCCCAGGCCGGTACCGCCGTAGCGGCGGGTCATCGAGCCGTCGGCCTGTTCGAAGGCGGAGAAGATGCGGGCGCGTTCTTCGGCGGCAATACCGATTCCCGTATCGCTGACGGCAAAGCGCAGCGCCACCCCGGCCGATGTTTGTTCCCCGGCGGTGATTTGCAGCGAAACCTCGCCCTGATCGGTGAACTTGACGGCATTGCCGAGCAGGTTGATCAGGATCTGCTCCAGGCGCAGCGGGTCGCCCATGAAGTGCCGGCCGGCCAGGGTCGGAGCAACATCGAAACGGAGCAGCAAGCCCTTCTCCTCGGCCTTGAGGGCAAACAGTGCCGACAGGTTGTCGAGCACCGCAGCGAGCCGGAACGGCGCGCATTCCAGCGACAGGCGTTCGGCCTCGATCTTGGACAGGTCGAGAATGTCGTTGAGCACCCCGAGCAGCCGCTGTGCCGAGCGTTGCGCCTTGTCCAGGAGATCCAGGGGCTTGGCATCGACCAGATGCTTCCGTGCCAGCGCGATCATGCCCATGATGCCGTTCATCGGCGTGCGCAACTCGTGGCTCATGTTGGCCAGAAAGATGCTCTTGGCACGATTGGCCGACTCGGCCATGTCCTTGGCCGCCTGCAGTTCGCGGGTGCGTTCGGCAACCATCTGTTCCAGTTGCGCCTGGTACTCGCCAAGCGCCGCCTGCGACGCGGTGCGCACGGTAATTTCCTCCTGCAGGCGGGCGTTGGTTTCGGCCAGCTGCCGGGTGCGCTCGACCACCCGCTGCTCCAGTTCATCGCGTGCGCTGCGCAGGCTGTCGGTCATCTGGTTGAACGATGCCGCCAGTTCGCCGATTTCATCCCTGACCGTCAGCGCCGCCCGTTCATGCAGGTTGCCGTGGGTGATCGAGCGCGTCGTGCCGATCAGGCTGAGGATGGGCTGCAGGATGGAGCGGCGCAGGCTGGTGGCCAAAACGCCCGCCGCCAGCAGGATGATCAGGAACACCAGCACCATCAGCCCGATCGAAGCCGGAATCAGGCGCTGGATTTCCACCCGCGTATCCTCGCTGACCTGCAGGGTGATGGCATGCAGCCGGGAAGCGGTCTCGGCCAGGCGATTTTCGCTTGCGGCCGTCAGGCGGCGGTAGCCCTGGTAGCTTTCGAAACTGTTGACGTAGTCGCTGACATCCTGCAGCAGGCGGTAAAGCTGGCGCTGCGTCTCACGGTCGGCTGGCTGGCGGGAAGCAGACGAGCGCAGGCGCAGCAGCGTCTGCTGGATGTCGGCGAGCCTGCCGCCCTCTGCCACCGACCCGGCCAGTTCGGTTTCCTGGCCATGCCACCGCAGGCTGAGCACCAACCGGAGGACGTCGTCAAAGCCCTGCCGGTCGCCGGCCGCACGCTGGCGGATGCCGGGATCGGCAATCGCCGCCTGCGTACGCCGGCCGAGTTCGCGGACCCGGCTTTCCAGCGCCGCCCGCCGGTCGCGTTCGACGACGTATTTCTGGAACTGCAGCCGGTAATCGTCGATCAGCGGCAGGATGGCGGCGAAACGCTCGCGGCTGTCCGGCATCGCCGCCAGCCGCTGATGGGCAATATCGAGCGCGGCAAAGGTCTCGTTTTCCGCATGGCGGGAATGCTGGCGGACGAACTGATCGGTCGCGTCGCGGATGCGCAGCATGTCGTCCATCAGGCTGGCCACGCTCTCCTGCAACCTGACCTGGCCGGCGATGAAATGCGCCGTATACACCCCGACCATGGCGTTGATCGCCACCAGCAGGATCAGGATGGCAAAGCTGAGATTGATCTTTTGCCGGAAACCGGGGGTTCGGGTGAGCTTCACGAAAGGTCAGTCCCCTTGCCCGGCGAAATGCCTGCGGGCGTCGTCATTCAACTGCCGGACGATCTGCGGATAGGCATCGGGAAAAGCGAGGAAATCGGCAAAGGCGTTCAGTCCCGCTTCCGCCACCGCCGGCGGCGCCGCCAGGTCGAAGGCGAAGGTGAAGATCGGACTATCCTGGATTTCGTCGCGGACTCGCCGCTGGATATCACTGTAGGCGGTTTCGGGCACCTGCCGGTTCGGCGCCAGCGCGCCCGAGCCCTGGCTGAAAGCCTGCTGCGCCTCGACGCCGGCCAGATAGACCATCACCTGCCGTGCGCCTTCGGGATTGGCCGCCCGCCGGGGCAGGATCAGGCCGTCGATCGGCCCCATCGCCACCTTGGGCAGGGTCGGATCGATGACCGGGAAGGGGAAGAAGTCGAAATCCTTGCCAGCCACCCAGCCGTGGGCCGGATTGGTGAAGTAGCCGATGCTCCAGGTGCCCATCAGGGTCATCGCGGCTTCGCCGCGGAACAGCATCTCGTTGGCCCCGCTGTCCCAGGCCAGGTTGTTGGGATGCGGATCGCGGTTGAAGTATCCCTTGTCGACCAGCGTTTTCCAGCGCGCGAAAACCGCAGCAACCCGCGGATCGTCGAAACCGGCCCGGCCGGACATCAGTGCCTGTCGGAATTCGTGGGGCGCCGTGCGCAGCAGCAGGTAATCGAACCAGAACTGGGCCGGCCACTTGTCGCGGGCGCCCAGTGCAATCGGCGTCACCCCGGCGGCCTTGAGGGCGGCGCAGACGGCCAGGAACTCGTCCCAGTCGGTCGGCGCCTGCAGGCCATGCGCCTCGAACAGCCGCTTGTTGTAGAAGAAACCGATGAAATGCTGGGTCAGCGGCAGGAAGTATTTATGTCCCTGATACTCGACCGCGGCGTCGATCAGCGCCGGCGAAAAGCGTTTGTCGAGCTGCGCCTGCTGCCAGATGTCGTCGATCGGCGCCAGGTGCTCGACCAGCGACGCCGTCCGCGCCCCCGCCCAGTAGGAATAGAGATCGGGCGGATTGCCGGCTTTCAGCGTGTCCTGGATGCTGGTCTTGAACGCTTCGTGATCGAGCGAGACCGCCTTCAAGGCGTACAACTGGTTCTGGCCGTCGAAGGTCCGGGCCATTTCATCGACCCCGCCGCTTAACGAATCGGTGAAGTAGTGCAGGAAGGAAACACTGCTGCGCGGCGCCTCGACGGTCCTGTTTTCCCGGGAATCGCAAGCGGCCAGCAGGCCAAGCAAAAGCAGCCAGAAAAGCTTGGGAATACGCGCGGACAGGGTATGCATGCCAAGGGTTCGGTGGGTCGACAGGACATAGCATGCCACGAAGCCCGGCAGAATTCGTCGGCACCTTTGCTGCGCCGCAACAAAATGGTAGTCTAAGCACCATAAAATCAGCGTTACCACGCGGAGCACAGCATGAGCGAAATCGATCTCAAACGTTTCTTCCTCGAACAGGTTCCCCTGTTCGCCAGCTTCCCGGCCGATCAGGTCGAGGAAATCGTCATCAAGTCCCGGCTCGCCACCTTCGAGGGCAACGAGGCCATGCTCGAAACCGGCGACGAAGGCCAGGCCATCGGCGTCATGATCAGCGGCCACGCCGAAATCTCGACCTCGGACAACACCGGCACCCGCACCGTCATCGCCCAGCTCGCCCCCGGCGACGTCTTCGGCATCATGGCGGTGCTGACCGGCGACCGGATCAGCGCCGACGTCATCGCCGGCAACCGCTGCTTCGTGCTGATGATCCCGCAGGAGGTGTTCACCAGCCGCGTGCTCAGCAATCCCAAGGCCATCGTCTATCTGTCGCGCCTGCTCGCCGAACGCACCCGCGCCATGAGCAGCGACACGCATGCCGCCGGCGCCGGCGGCACCGCCAAATCCGACGATCCCTACGCGCTGTCGCTGACCACCAGCCGGCCGGGCAAGGTCGTCGCGCTCAATGTCGGCATCAGCCAGATCCATTTCGGCATTTACGACACCCAGGAAAGCGGCGCCGACATCCACGGCATCATCGACAACGCAGACAAGCAGCACGCCCGCATCACGGTGATGGTCGGACCACAGCGCCAGACCATGGAGCATGCGCCGTTCAAGCTGTCCGACCTGTTCAAGGTGATGAGCGAAGCCACCGCGCTGCTCGGCCCGGCCTTCACCTTCCACCCGGAAGACGTCACCGCCATCGGCCACCGCGTCGTCCATGGCGGCAACAAGTTCTCCAGCTCGGTCGTCATCACCCCGGCGGTGATCGCCGACATCGAGGAACTGGCCGTCTTCGCGCCGCTGCACAATCCGGTCAACGTCGCCGGCATCCGCGTCGCCCTCAAGCATTTCCCGAACGTGCCACAGGTCGCCGTGTTCGACACCGCCTTCCACCAGACGCTGGCGCCCTACGCCTACCTCTACGGCCTGCCCTACGACCTGTACAAGCAGCACGGCATCCGCCGCTACGGCTTCCACGGCACCTCGCACCGCTACGTGTCGCTGAAGTCGGCGGAAGTGCTCAAGCGTCCGCTCGGCGAACTGGAAATCGTCTCCTGCCACCTCGGCATCGGCGCCTCGCTGTGCGCCATCGACCATGGCCGCTCGGTCGATACGACCATGGGCATGACCCCGTCCGACGGCCTGATCATGCCCAGCCGCTCCGGCAGCATCGATCCGGCGGTGATGATCCACCTGATGGAACAGCACCAGATGTCGCCCGAGCAGCTGTCGACGCTGATCAACAGCGAAAGCGGCCTCAAGGGCATTTCCGGCATTTCCAGCGACATCCGCGAGATCGAGGCCGCCGCCGCCGAGGGCCATCACCGCGCGCTGCTCGCGCACAAGACCTTCTGCTATCAGGTCAGGAAGAACATCGGCGCCTACGCGGCGGCGATGGGCGGCATCGATGTCCTGGCCTTCACCGGCGACGTCGGCGAAACCAGCGCCACGGTACGCAGCCTGGCCTGCCAGGGCCTCGGTTACATGGGCATCAAGCTCGACGAGGACAAGAACCGCAATCTCGGCAAACTCGACTCGCACGCGGTCATTTCGGCCGACGATTCGCCGGTGCAGATCCTCGTCGTCGCCAACGACGACGAACGCCTGGTCGCCTGGGAAGCCCTGCGCGCCATCGAGCGCAACCAGTTGCTGCTGGAAGCCAGGGCCGAAGACACGCCGGCCATTCCGGTGGAAATTTCGGCCCACCACGTCCATCTGTCGCAAGCCGACGTCGAGGCGCTGTTCGGCCCCGGCCACCAGCTGACGCCGATGCACGAACTGTCGCAACCCGGCCAGTACGCCTGCGAGGAAAAAGTGCATCTGGTCGGTCCCAAGGGACGCATCGCCAACGTCCGCGTGCTCGGCCCGACGCGTAAGGAAACCCAGGTCGAAATCGCCATGACCGAGCAGTTCAAGCTCGGCGTCCAGCCGCCGATCCGCCAGTCCGGCGATCTCGCCGGCACCCCCGGGCTGACGCTCGAAGGGCCGCACGGCAGTACCCAGATCGAACGCGGCGTGATCTGCGCCCAGCGCCACATCCACATGTCGCCGGAAGACGCCCTGCGTTTCCGCGTGCGCGACAACTATGTCGTCCGCGTCCGCGTCGAGGGCGAGCGCGAACTGATCTTCGGCGACGTCGTCGTCCGCGTGAACCCGGCCTTCCGCCTGGCCATGCACATCGACACCGACGAGGGCAACGCCGGCAACATCCGTACCGGCATGCTCGGCTACATCGAGGAAATCCAGAGCCGCGCCTGAAATCCCGGAAGAATCGCCGGCGCTTGCCTTAAGTCAAGGCACGCCGCCGGTTTGGGTCTAGAATATTCGTTTTGGGATTTTGCCTAACTCGAATGCCCGACCGACTGCAGGCCCGCCTCCGACGCCAGATGCTGCGCATCGCCGCAGTGTTCTGCCTGTGGCCGGCGCTGGCGACGGCGCAACCGGAGACCCTGTATTTCGCGCCGTTGCCGATGGAGCAGCCGGAAGAGGTGGTCAAGCAGTTCAAGCCCATGCTCAATTTCCTGGAAAAGCGGCTGGGCGTGCGCATTGAAATCCGCTATTCGACCTCCTACGCGGAAATCCTCGAACGTTTCCGCACCGGCCAGATCGACCTGGCCTACCTCGGCCCGCTGCCCTACATCACCCTGCGCGACAGCTACCCACAGGCCGAACCGCTGGTCCACTTCCTGGAAAGGGACGGCCAGGCCACCTATTCCTGCGCCCTCTTCGGTAGCGACCAGCCGCTGCCGAAACCCATGCGCGACAAGACCTTCGCGCTGACCCAGCCGCTGTCGACCTGCGGCTACCTGGCCGTCGACGCGCTCCTGCGTCAACGCGGCGAGTCCCTTGCCCAGCAACGCTACCGTTATCTCGACAAACACGACGAGGCGGTCCTCGCCGTGGCCCGCGGCGACTACGATTTCGGCGGTGCCAAGACCAGCATCGCCAGGAAATACACGCACCTGGGTGTCGTCATACTCGGCGAAACCCCGCCGCTGCCGTCGTTCGCCCTGGTCGCCAACAGCCGGCGCCTGTCTGCCGCGCGCATGACGCAGTTGCGCCAGACCCTGGCCGAACTGGACCCGAAGGAGCGCGACCGGACCCTGATGAGCGAATGGGGCGGACAATTGCGCAATGGCGCGGTCAACGCAGCCGACGGCGATTACGACGTCCTGCGCCGCTGGCGCCGGCAGACCAGCATCCCGGAAAAAGGCAACTTCTGAGCATGGCCGAATCCGCGCTCGGCACCGCATCCCGTCTCCATCGCCGCTGGGCACTGGCGGCCTTCCTGGTGCTGCCGGTCATCGGCACCTGGCTGCTCCACAGCGGCCAGCAGCAGAAGCAGGCACTGCACGAGGAACAGCACACCGAAGCGCTGGCGACGACCTACCGCGCCAGCCTGCAGACCTACGACAAGGCCACCAGCATCCTCTTCTCCGAGCGCATCAAGCAGCCGGAAATCCTCAGGCTCATGGATGCCGCCTCGGGCACCAGCGGCGACGCCCAGATTCCCTACCGCGCCCAGCTTTTCCGCCTGCTCTCGCCGACCTACCGCAATCTCACCCAGCTCGGCATCCGTCAGCTGCATTTCCAGACCACCGACGGCACCAGCTTCCTGCGCTTCCATGAGCCGCACAAATACGGCGACAACCTGCTCAACATCCGACCGTCGATCCGGCAGGTGCTGGAAACCGGAAAGCCCGTCCAGGGTTTCGAAGCCGGGCGGGTCAAATCCGGCTTCCGCTTCGTCCATCCGCTGCTCGACGGCGACCGTCTGCTCGGCAGCGTCGAAACCAGCATCAGTTTCCTGGCCATCCGCGACGCCATGCGCCAGCTCCAGCCGACCCACGAGTTCCATTTCGTGTTGGCCAAGTCACAGACCCTGCCCATCCTGTTCGAATCGGAACGCTGGCTCTACGGGGAATCGCTCATTCACCCGGATTTCCTGATCGAGGATCCGCAGGTCACGCTGCCCGACAGCCCACCGCCGCCCTCGGCCGAAGTAGCGGCAATCAACCTGTTGCTGGCTGCCAGCGACAAGGTACGCCAGGGCATGAGCGAATTCCGGGCCTTCTCGCTGACCGTCGCACTCGACGGCAAGCCCTGGATCGTCAGCCTGCTGCCGATCCGCAACGTTTCCGACGTGACCAGCGCCTACATCCTCTCCTACACGCCGGCAACGTTCATCCAGGTGCTGCGCACCGAATTCTGGACCCAGTTCGGCCTGATGATGCTGACCCTGGGCGCCCTCCTGCTCTTGCTGATCCGCCTGCTCAAATCCCGCGAGCGCCTGCTTCGGGAACAACGCAATCTGGTCGCCATCACCGAGACCATGGGCGACGGACTCTACGTGCTCGACGAAAACGGCAGGGTGGTCCTGGTCAATGCCGCGGCACTGGAACTGCTCGGCTTCACCCGCGAAGCCCTGGTCGGCAAGATCGGGCACTACCTGTTCCATCGCCACGGCATCGACGGCTGCGGGCCCTTGTCGACCTGCCCGATCTACCAGACCGTCCGAAGCGGCAAGCATTTCTTCGGCGAAGAGCGATTCTCCCGGGCCGACGGCAGCAGCGTCCTGGTCGAGGTCAGCAGCACGCCGCTTTACGACGGCCCGCGGATCGTCGGTTCGGTCACCGCCTTCCGCGACATCACCCAGCGCAAGGAAGACGAGCAGCGCCTGCGCCAGGCCATGCGCAGCGCCGAAGCCGCCAACGAGGCGAAGAGCCTGTTCGTGGCCAACATGAGCCACGAAATCCGCACGCCGATGAACGGCATCCTCGGTCTCACCGCCCTGACCCTGGATACCGAACTCGACGCCACCCAGCGCCAGTACCTTGAACTGGTACGGCAATCGGCCGAGTCGCTGATGCTGATCCTCAACGACGTACTCGACTTTTCCAAGATGGAAGCCGGGCGCATGACCCTGGAATCGACGCCGTTCAGCCTACGTGAGCTGTCGCTGGGCACGGCCCGCGTGCTGGCGGCACGGGCCGCCGAAAAGGGGCTGGAAATCCTGATCGAGATCGAACCGGAAATTCCCGACCTGCTGATCGGCGACCCCGGGCGGCTGCGCCAGGTGCTGCTCAACCTGATCGGCAACGCCATCAAGTTCACCGAAGCCGGCGAAGTCTCGCTGCGCATCTGCCGGGCGGCCGGCGGCAGCGACGACAGCTGTCACCTGCGCCTGGCCGTCATCGATACCGGTATCGGCATCCCCCTCGACAAGCAGGCCGAGATTTTCGAAGCCTTCGGCCAGGCCGACGCCACGGTCACCCGCCGCTTCGGCGGCACCGGCCTGGGGCTGACGATCAGCCGCGAGATCGTCCACCTGATGGGCGGCGAACTCGCGGTCGACAGCGAACCGGGCAAGGGCAGCAACTTCCATTTCGAACTGCAATTGCCGGTTTCCCCGGAGGCAATCAACCTGCCCGCCGGCGCCCCGTCGGCCGCCGACGGCCTGTGGCTGCTGGCGATCCGTAACGCCCGGTTGCGCAAATTGCTGGCCGCCGGCCTGCGCCGCCTCGGACGCCAGGTGCAACTCTGCGCCAGCAGCAGCGAACTGCGTCAGCAACTGCTGCAACTGCACGAACAGCCGGAAGAGAAACGCTTCGACGTCCTCGTTGCCGAGCAGGAGTGGCTGCCCGCCAGTTTTGCCGAAATGCCGCTCTATCGCGGCGGTTTGCGCCCCGGCGCGGTAGTCATCGCGCTGACGCCGATGAATGTGGTGTCGCAGGCCGGCGCCCGCAGTTTCGCCTCGCGCGAGTTGCCCAAACCCCTGTTGCCGGAAGAGCTGCTCGCCGCCGAACTGGAGGTCCGCGAAATCGCCCGCCGGCCGGACCGGCGGCGCGCCGCCGACAACCCGCCCGAAGCGGCCGAAGCCACGGCGCCTGCCCCGCTGCACATCCTGCTGGTCGAGGACAATCCGATCAACCAGCGGCTGGCCTGCGCCCTGCTCGGCAAGCTGGGGCATCGGGTCCGTGTCGCCAACCACGGCCAGGAAGCCCTCGACATGCTGGCTGCGCACACCGTCGACCTGGTGCTGATGGACGTGCAGATGCCGGTCATGGACGGACTCGAAGCCACCCGCCAATGGCGCGCCCGGGAAGCGGCCGACGGCCGCACGCCGCTACCGATCATCGCGATGACGGCCAATGCCATGGCCGGCGACCGCGATGCCTGCCTGAACGCGGGCATGAACGGCTACGTCTCGAAGCCGATCGACATCCGTGCCTTGCAGGCGGAGATCGAACGGCTCTGCGCCCGCTCAGTCTGAAGGCAGTCCGGCAATCCCGGCGCAGATCCGGAGCAGCGCCTGATCCAGGCGATCGATGTCGTCGGCCATGGCGGCCGCCGTCTCGCCCTGGCGCAGCCTGTCATTGACCCGTGCCGCGAGTTGATGCGTTTCGGTCAGGCTCAGCGTGCCCGCCGCCCCCTTGAGCGCGTGGACGACGTGTTCGGCTGCGCCGGGATCGCCTGCCGCCAGCGCCGAACGCAATTGCTCGACATCCTGCCGGTGACTTTCGGCGAACAGCCGCAACAACTGGATGGCCTTGCCGGCCTTGCCGCGCATCATCTGCAGCAGCGCCTCGGCGTCCACACCGGACAGGGCCCGCAGGCTGCCCTCCGCGTCAGCTACCGGCGCCAGTGCCGGCACCGGGTTCGCCACGGATAACGCGGCCGTGGCCGGCAACCAGCGCAGCAGGGCGGCGTAGAGCGAATCCGGATCGACCGGTTTGGCGACGAAATCGTTCATTCCAGCGGCCAGACAGGCAGCGCGGTCCTCGGCAAAGACGTTGGCCGTCATCGCCAGGATGGGCAGCGACGCCTTGCCGGGCAGCGCGCGGATGTGACGCGTCGCCTGCAGCCCGTCCATGACCGGCATCTGCACGTCCATCAGCACCAGGTCGACCGCTTCCTTCATCACCAGATCGACCCCCTGGGCACCGTTTTCCGCCAGGCGCACGACCAGGCCGAGATCGCACAGCAGGGTCCGCGCCACTTCCTGATTGACCGGGTTGTCCTCGCACAGCAGGATGCGCGCGCCGCCGCAGTCGCGTGCCAGCACGGCCTCGATCGATTCGCCGGGCAGGGCCGGCAGATGGACCGCCGCCCCCTGGCTGGCTTGGCCAAGCAGCGCCGAGAACCAGAAACGGCTGCCGACGCCCGGCGTGCTCTCGCAACCGGCGGTGCCGCCCATCAACTCCGCCAGCTCGCGGGTGATCACCAGCCCCAGCCCGCTGCCACCGTGCAAGCGGGTCATCGAATTGTCGGCCTGCTCGAAGGGGTTGAACAGGCGCTCCAGCACTTCTGCGGAAATGCCGATCCCCGAGTCGCATACCTCGAAGTGCAGCTTCAATTGTCCGTCCTGCGTTTCGAGCACGCGCCCGCGCAGGGTCACCCCACCCTGCTCGGTGAATTTGATGGCATTGCTCAGGTAGTTGAGCAGCGCCTGCGCCAGCCGGGTCGGATCGCCATGCACCCATTCCGGCATCTGCGCCGCGTCCAGATGCAGGGCCAGCCCCTTCTCCATGGCGCGTTCGCGCACCAGGCCCAGGGTCCGCTCCAGCAGTTCGGGCAGGTTGAAGTCGGTCTGCGCCAGTTCGAGCTTGCCGGCTTCGATGCGCGACAGGTCGAGAATGTCGTTGAGCACGGCCAGCAGGTGATCGGCCGAAGCCTTGATGGTTTCCAGATACCCCTTCTGCTCGGCATCGCCGGCCTGCTTGAGCAGGCGATGGGTGAGGCCGACGATGGCATTCATCGGGGTCCGGATTTCGTGACTCATGTTGGCCAGGAAGGCCGATTTCGCCCGGTTGGCGACTTCGGCGGCAGCCATCGCGCATTCGAGTTCGGCGGTCCGCTGGCTGACCAGTTCTTCCAGGTGATGCCGGTGCCGGTCGAGTTCCTCGCCGATGCGCTTGCGCTCGGTGATGTCCTGCTTGACCGCCAGATAATTGGTCACCCGGCCGTCCGGCTCGCGGATCGGCGAAATCACCGCAAATTCGTAGAAAATCTCGCCCTGGCGGTTGCGATTGGTCAGTTGCCCCTGCCAGCTTTCGCCGCGCAGCAGGGTCTGCCACATCGACTAGTAATGGCTGGGCGGCGTCAGGCCGCTTTTCAGCAGGCGCGGGTTGCTGCCCAGCAGTTCCTCGGCGGAATAACCGCTGACCTCGATGAACGCCTGGTTGACGTATTCGATGCGCGCCTCGAGATCGGTGATCAGCACCGCCACCGGACTCTGCTCGACAGCCTGCGACAGCTTGCGCAACTGGGCCTGGGCCCGGTGTTGTTCCTCCAGCATGGCCAGCATCGCCGCTTCGCGCCGGGCGCTCTCGATGGCAATCGCCGCCAGCCGCTTGGCCACATCGAGATAGGCGCGTACCAGCCTCGGCACGACCGGGTTGGCGGTCGGCCAGTAGATGGCAAAGGTCCCGAGGACCGCCCCCTCCGGCGAAATGATCGGCGACGACCAGCAGGCCACCAGCCCATGCACCAGGGCAGTGGATTTGTAATTCGCCCACAAGGGATCGGTAGCGATGTCGGCGACGAACACCTCTTCGCCGCGATACGCGGCCGTCCCGCAGGAGCCGACCGCCGGCCCGACCCGCGCGCCGTCGATGGCCTTCAGGTAAGCCTCGGGCAGGCTGGGACCGGCGCCGCTGCGCAGTCGCTTGCCGTCATCGTTGAGCAGCATGACCGAACAGCGTATCTGCGGATCGAGCGCTTCCACCGCCAGGCAGATCTGCGTCAGCACCTCGTTCTGGGGCTCGCCGATGGAAATGCGATGCAGGATGTCATTGCCGAACTCGAGCAATTGCCGCTGCTCGCGCTGCTCGGTGACGTCGATGAAATTGACCAGATAGTCCTCGCCCAGCGGCATGCCGGAGACCTCGACGATGCGGACCTGGCCGTTGCGGCAATTGACCCGACAGGTCATCGGCGGAATGGCCGACTGCGTGCTCATCGCTTCCGTCACGCTGAGTTCCCAACGGGTACCGGTCGATTCGCGGTAAACCGGATCGGGAAACGCCAGTTCCGCCCAGGCCCAGACGTTGGGCACATCGGCCAGGGTATAGCCGAAGCACTCGGTAAACTGGCGATTGATGAAACGGACCTCGCGCGCGGCGTTGATGTGCGCCATCGGCAGGGGAACGTTTTCAAGCAGACGGCGGAAGCGCGCTTCGCTGTGCTGCAATTCGACTTCGTGGCGCTTCTGGGTATTGATGTCGATCGCAATCCCGGCCGAGATCAGGGGCGCACCGTTGTCATCGCGTTCGATCACCTTGCCGCGCGAACTGAACCAGCGCATTTCCCCACGGCCATCGAGAATCCGGAACTCGACCTCGAACTGTCCTGCAGGATTGTTCAACTGGACCAGCAGCGCGTCGCGCAGGATGTGCCGGTCAGCTTCATGGAGACGCAGCAGCAAGGACTCCAAGGCTTCGGAAGCCTGCGCCTGACCATAGTGAAGAACACTGATCAGACCTGGGCTGCGAATCACCACGCCCTGCCGGTGATCGAATTCCCACAGGCCAACGCCGGTCGCCTCGAGCACCAGATCGATCTGTCCGGCCAGAGAACTGCGCCTGCCTTCCATCATCGCACAGCGCCGTGCACGCGGACGAGGCCGGCGATCCCGCCGGATTGCAATGAATGATTTGCCACCATAGCCCAACCCCTCCCGCCGATCCGTTGAACAGCAATGATTCTAGCGCGGATATCGCGCAGGGCTTACACTGCCCGACCCGCCAGAATGGCGCAACACTCAGGTCACCCATGCAGCCGATCCACGACGTCGACGTCCTCCTCCTCCTCGCCACCGCCATGGCCGCCAAGCGACGCCCCGCAGAAATGCAGGAAATCATGGCCGCCATCGACCTGATCCAGCGCAACATCCCGTCGGAAGAAAAACTCGGCGACGCCTTCGTCCGTCTTGGCGAGGCCGGCCTGCTGGTCGCCGACGGCGAGCGCGTCGGCCTGACGCCGGTCGCCGAAGGCCTGATCCGCATCCTGCCGCGCAAGGGCGAATACGACCAGCGCCTGTTCGAACTGCGCGGCCTGCTCGGCGCCCACCAGCCCAAGGAAGCCAGCCCGGCCATCGTCATCGAAGCGGCAACGCTGCGCGCCGCCATGCAGGCCCACCGCGGCTCGGCCGCCGGCGCCGGCAAGAACCTGCTGATGCCCAAGCCGAAACCGGAAGCGCCGCAGGGCCGACCCGGCCAGCGCCAGCGCAAGCCGCTGCCGAAAGCCCGCAAGCACTGACCATGACGCAAGCGCAGCCGAACAATCCGCTGCACGGCGTCACGCTGGCGACCATCGTCGAGCAGCTGGTCGAGCATTACGGCTGGGAAGAACTCGGCCGACAGATCGACATCCGCTGCTTCAACGTCGATCCGAGCATCGCCTCCAGCCTGAAATTCCTGCGCCGCACGCCGTGGGCGCGCGAGCGTGTCGAATCGCTGTACGTTTACATGCTGCGTCGTCGCGGCGACTAGGCGGCAGGACGCCGCCACAGCGGCCACAGGCCGAGCAGGCCAAGCAGCGGCCCCGGCAGCAGCATCCAGGCGACCAGGCCGCCCCAGTCGCCGACCCAGCGGGTACCGATCTGGATCGACACCATGGTCACGGCAAAGCCAACCGCATTCTGGAAAGCCAGCGCGCTGCCGACGATCTCGGGCGGACAAGCGCGCGCCGACAGCGCCGAGAAATGCGGCGAGTCGGCAACCACGCTGAACCCCCAGAGCAGCAGCAGCGCCAGCGTCAGCCAGGCCGGCCAGCCGGCGCTCAACGGAAACAGCAGGCAGCACAGGGCCGACCCGGCCAGCGCCCAGGCCGCGACCCGCGCGCTGCCGATGCGCCTGCTCCAGTAGCCGCCGAGCACGCAGCCGAGCGAGCCGATGCCGACGACGACGAACGACCAGCCGGCCAGTGCCGCGCTGCCCACCGGCGCCAGACCGCTACCGGCCAACAATACCGGCACCAGCGTCCAGAACGCGTACAACTCCCACTGATGGCCGAAATAGCCGAGCGCCGAGGCCCGGAACGCGGGGATCGAAAAGGCGTGCAGCACCCGCCCCAGGCGCAAGGGCGGCGCGCCATTGCGGCGCTGCAGGTGTGGCCCGTCGCCCAGGCACAGGATCATCGCGGCGGCGATGACCGCCAGCAGCGACGAACACAGCATCGTCAGCTGCCAGGACAGGCCACCGCCGAGAAAGCGGATGCCGTGCGGCAGTGCCGTACCCAGCGTCAGCATGCCGACCAGCCAGGCCAGCGCCGCCCCGGCGCGTTCCGGCACCCAGGTCACGACCAGCTTCATGCCCAGCGGATAGACCCCGGCCAGACAGAGCCCGACCAGGAAACGCAGCGGCACAGCCGTCTGCAGATCGCTCGCCCCCAGCGCGAACGCCGCATTGGCCGCGGCGCCGAGCAGCGCGCAAATGCCGAAGATCCGGCTGGCGGGAAAACGGTCGGCCAGACCGCTCAGCGCGAACGCCAGGGTGCCGACGATGAAGCCCAGCTGCACGGCATTGGTCAGCGTACCGATGTGGGCGGCACCGATACCCCAGGCAAGCACCAGCGCATCGGCCGCACTGTTGGCGGAGAACCACAGCGAAGTGCCGAACAACTGGGCGAGAACGATGACGAAGACAGGATTCATGGCAGACCGGGCGTTTTTTTGCACAAGCATAGCGGAAGCCGCCGGCAACCGGGCCACGGCGGCCAGCGCTTCTACATTGTGCCGGCACGCGGTATAGTCCGCCCCTTCCCGATTCTGCCAGCACCCCTGCCCGCACCATGCCCCTGCCCGTCCTCGACCCCGCCCTTTACGCCGCGCAGCTCGCGGCCAAGACTGCCCGCTTCAAGGACGATTTCGCCGCCTTCGACCTGCCCGAGCCGGCGGTGTTCGAGTCGGCGCCGCTGCACTACCGGCTGCGCGCCGAATTTCGCGTCTGGCAGCACGGCGAGGCCTGGGATTACGCCATGTTCGATCCGGAGAACCCGCGCCAGCCGGTGCTGATGCAGGATTTCCCGGCCACCGACAACGCCATCTGCTCGCTCATGCCGCGCTTGCGCAGCGCGATCCTGGAACAGGAAACGCTGCGTCGCCGGTTGTACAGCATCGAATTTCTCGCCACGCTGAGCGGCGACATGCTGGTCACGCTGATTTACCACCGGCCGCTCGACGCCGACTGGGAAAGCGCCGCCCGGGAACTGGCCGGCGCCCTGAAGATCGCCATCATCGGCCGTAGCAAGGGGCAGAAGCTGGTGCTGGAACGCGACTGGGTCGACGAATGCCTGACCGTCGACGGCCGGCAACTGCACGTGCGGCAATTCGAGGGCAGCTTCAGCCAGCCCAACGGCAGCGTGAACCAGAAGATGCTGAGCTGGGCGCGCAGCCAGGCGGCGCCCCTCGGCGGCGACCTGCTCGAACTCTATTGCGGCAACGGCAATTTCACCATCGCGCTGGCCCCGCTGTTCGGCAAGGTGCTGGCCACCGAGGTCAGCAAGACCTCGGTCAAGGCCGCGCTGCACAACCTCGAGGTCAACGCCGTCGGCAACACCGCCATCGTGCGCATGGCCAGCGAGGAAATCAGCGCCGCGCTGAGCGGGCGCGAAACCTTCCAGCGCATGCAGGACATCGATCTCGCCAGTTACGAGTTCTCGACCATTTTCCTCGACCCGCCGCGCAGCGGGCTCGATCCGGCAACGCTGGAACTTGCTGCCGGCTTCGCCAACATCCTCTACATCTCGTGCAATCCGCAGACGCTGCGCGACAACGTCGCCGCGCTGCAGACGACCCACCGCATCGCCGCATCGGCGGTGTTCGACCAGTTTCCCTACACCCACCACCTCGAGTGCGGGGTGCTGCTGCAGCGCCGCTAACGCAGCGAGAACAGCGAACGCACCGGCTGGAACAGCTTCTCGACGGCGGCGATGTGCCGCTTGCGCGTGCAGAAGACGATGACGTGGTCGCCCGATTCGATCAGCGTGTCGTGATGCGGAATAATCACCTGCCCCGAGCGCACCACGGCGGCAATGCTGGCACCGCGCAGGGGCGGCAGTTCCTCGATCCGCCGGCCGACCACCTGTGAGCTGCGACGGTCGCCGCGGACCACCAGCTCCAGCGCCTCGGCCGCGCCCCGGCGCAAGCTGTGCACCCGCGCCACGTCGGCCTGGCGGACATGCGTCAGCAGGCTGCCGATCGAAACCTGGGCCGGTGACAGGCCGATGTCGATCGGCCCGCCCTGGACCATGTCGGCATAAGCTTCCCGGTTGATCAGCGCGAGCACCCGGCGACACCCCAGCCGCTTGGCCAGCGAGGCTGCCATGATGTTGTTCTCGTCGTCGTTGGTCAGCGCCAGAAACATGTCCGTCTCGCCGATGTCTTCGGCGATCAGCAGATTCTCGTCGGTCGCCTCGCCGTTGATCACCTGCGCGCGGTCGAGCCAGCCGGCAACCAGCGAGGCACGCGCCGCCCTGTGTTCGATGACCTTGACCTCGCACTGCCCCTCCAGACGACGGGCAACGCGAGCACCGACATTGCCGGCACCGGCAATCATCAGCTTGCGCGCCGGCTTCTGCATCCGGCGCAATTCCTTGAGGACGGTACGGATGTGCTCGCTGGCGGCGAGCAGGAAGACCTCGTCGCCGGCCTGGACCAGCGTATCGCCATTGGCGTCGATGGCCCGGGTATCGCGGAAGATGGCGGCAATACGGGCATCGACGCCGGCCGGCAAGTGATCGCGCATGGCCCGGATCGGCTTGCCGACGAGCAGACCGCCCTCGTAGGCCCGCACGCCGACCATGATCACCCGCCCCTCGGCGAACTCGACCACCTGCAGCGCTTCCGGATATTCGACCAGTTTGGCGATGTAATCGCTGATTTCCTGCTCGGGACAGAGCGCGAAATCGACGGCGAAATTTTCCGGCGACAACAGGGCCGGATCGAGGAAATCGGCCGAACGCAGCCGGGCAATCCGCGTCGGCACGGCAAAACGGCTGTGCGCCAGCTTGCAGGCGACCAGGTTCGACTGGTCCGACTGGGTCACTGCCACCAGCAGATCGGCCGATTCGATGCCGGCCTCGCGCAGCACTGAGGGGAAAGCGGCATTGCCGGTCACCGTGCGCACGTCGAGACGGTCGGCCAGTTGCGCCAGCGGGACCGCGTCGAGATCGACCAGCGTGATGTCGTTGGCTTCCGAAACCAGGGCTTCGGCCAGACTGGCGCCGACCTGCCCGGCACCCAGGATCAGGATGTTCATCGTTGTTTCTCCGTCAGCGCCGCCAGAAGGCCGGGGTCAGCACCACCAGCAGCGTGAATATTTCGAGCCGCCCGAGCAGCATCGCGAAAATGCAGACCCAGGTCTGGAAATCGTCGAGCACGGCGAAGGTCGTCGACGGCCCGACCTCGCCCAGTCCCGGGCCGGTGTTGTTGACCGAGGCAACGATGGCGGTGAACGCCGTCATCACGTCCAGCCCGGTGAATAACAGCAACAGGGTCAGCGACACCAGACTGACCATGTACATGAAACCGAAAGCCAGGACCGCGAACAGGATGCCTGACGGCGCCACCTGCCCGCCGATGCGCACGCTGTGAATCGCCCGAGGGTGCACGGCGCGCAGGATTTCGCGGTAAACCTGCTTGTAGAGCAGCAGGGCTCGCGCCATCTTGATACCGCCGCCGGTCGAACCGGCGCTGGTGGCGAAACTGCACAGGAAGAGCATCCACAGCGGCGCAAACAACGGCCATTGCGCATAATCGACGCTGGCGTAGCCGGTGGTGGTGGCAATCGAGACCACGTTGAAGGCCGAATGGCGCAAGGCTTCGCCCATCGCCGGATAGATGTCGTTCGCGCGCAGGAAGACGGCGATGCCGACCACCGACACCACGCAGACGACGAGGAACCAGCGGGCTTCCGGATCGTGCAGGTAAGGACGCAGCGATCCCCGGCTGACTGCCAGGAACAGGGTGCCGAAATTCATGCCGGCGATCAGCATGAAGACGATGGCGACCGCCTCGATGGCCGGCGAATCGAAATAGCCGTAGCTGGCATCATGGGTGGAAAAACCGCCCAGCCCCATGGTCGAGAACGCGTGGCAGACGGCGTCGAACCAGCTCATGCCGGCCCAGCGGTAGCCCACGATGCACAACAGCGTCACGCCGACATAGACGATCCACAGTCCCTTGGCCGTACTGGCGATGCGCGGCGTCAGCTTGGCATCCTTCATCGGGCCCGGCGTCTCGGCCTTGAACATCTGCCGGCCGCCGATGCCGAGCAGCGGCAGGATGGCGATCGCCAGCACGATCAGGCCCATGCCCCCGACCCAGACCAGCTCGTGCCGCCACAGGTTGATCGACATCGGCAGGTTGTCGAGACCGGTGAGCACCGTCGCCCCGGTCGTGGTCAGGCCGGACATGGCCTCGAAATAGGCATCGGTGTGACTGATCCCGAGTTGCAGCATGAACGGCAAGGCCGCGAACGCCGGCAGCACGGTCCACACCAGCACGACCATCAGGAAACCGTCGCGCACATTCATTTCGCGACGCGCATCGCGATAGCGATACCACAGGTAGAAACCGCACAGCAGCGTCAGCGCGAACACCTCGTCGTAGACCGCCTGCGCCCCGTCGTCGACGACATACGAGAGGACCAGCGGCGCCAGCAGGGTCAGTGCGAAGAGCATGGTGATCATGCCCAGCGCCCTCAGGACGGGAGCAAAACGCGTCATGGGCCAGGCTGGAAGCGGTAACCGATGCCGGTCTCGGTCAGGAAATGCCGCGGCTGCGCCGGGTCGTCCTCGAGCTTCTGGCGCAGGTGGCCGACATAGACGCGCAGGTAGTGGCTGCTCTCGACGTAGGACGGCCCCCAGATTTCGGCCAGCAGCTTGCGCTGCGTCAACACCTGCCCGGGATGAGCGATCATCATCGTCAGCAGGCGGAATTCGATCGGTGTCAGGTGAACTTCCGCCCCACCGCGGGTCACCAGGCGCCGGGCCAGATCGACCCTGATCTCGCCAAAGCAGAACACCGGCGAAGCTTCGCCGGCGTTGCGCTGACGACGGCGCAACAGGGCCCGGACCCGGGCACGCAACTCGCCGACGCCGAAGGGCTTGGTCAGGTAATCGTCGGCGCCGGCATCGAGGGCATCGATCTTCTGTCTTTCCTCGACGCGGGCCGAGAGGATCAGGACAGCGCCCTCGGACCAGCCGCGATAACTGCGGATGAACTCGATCCCGTCGCCGTCGGGCAGGCCCAGATCGAGCACGACCAGATCAACCGGGCCTTCGCCGGCGCGACGCAGGCCATCGGCCAGGCGCCCTGCCTCGATCACCGCACAGCCCTCGGCTTCCAGCGCCAGACGCACGAACTGGCGAATATTCACTTCGTCCTCGACGACCAGGACCTGCGGTCTTTCCTCGCTCATGCAACCTCCGGCTCGATCAGCGGCGGCTCGCCGCGGGGCAGGCTGACCTGGACGCTGGCGCCGCCGTCGGGACGGTTGGCGACCCGCAGGCGACCGCCGTGGGCATCGACAATCGCCCGGCAGATGGCCAGGCCCAGCCCGGCGCCCGGCGTCGTCGACTCACCGTTGCCGCGCACGAACATGTCGAACAGGTCGCCACTCAGCGGCTCGGGAAAACCCGGCCCCTGGTCGCTGACCGAGAGTTCGACGAAATCGCCGGCGACCTGCGCCGAAACACGGATTTCACCGTCGGCCGGCGAGTATTTGGCGGCATTTTCCAGCAGATTGCACAGCACCCGCTCGATCAGCACCGCGTCGAAACGCAGCAAGGGCAGATCGCGCGGCAGTTCGACGCGCAAGCGATGGCGCCCGAGCGCATCGCCGACCAGCTTGAGACTGCTGCCGACGACTTCCTCCAGCGACTGCCATTCCTGGCGCAGGGTCACCGAACCGGCATTCAGGCGGGCCATTTCCAGCAGGTTGCCGACCAGGCCGGCCAGCCGCCGGGTCTGCTCGCGCAACTCGTCGAGCTTTTCCTGGGCGATTGCCGGAAGTTCCGGGGCGGCCAGGGAAATCGAATCGGCCAGCCCGATCAGGACCGTCAGCGGCGTGCGCAGGTCGTGCGACAGGGCCGACAGGATGGAACTGCGCAAACGCTCGGTCGCCATGTCGACCTCGCTGCGCTGCGCCACCTCGACGTAATGCAAGCGTTCGACGGCAATCGCCACCAGCGACGCCAGGGCTTCGACAAAGGCCAGATCGGCTTCAGGCAAACGGTCGGGCGTCTGCACGAGCAAGACCCCGCGTACCCGCATCGGCGCCTTCAGCGGCAGATAGAGGGCATGCCTGGCAGCGTGGTCGACACGGCGCAGGCCCGAGGCCATGACCTGGCCGGCGAGGACCGGCGAAAATCCCTCGACCGCACCGGCGCCGGAATGATTGCGTTCGGCCAGCCACAGTGCGCATCGGCCCGAGAGTTCGGCGGTCACGAAGGGGGCGACAATCTCCCTGACCTGCGCTTCGTTGAGTGCCCCGGCCAGCTTGCTGGCGATTTCGTACAGGGCGTGCGTCCGCCGCTCCCGCCGCTCGGCTTCCGCCGCCTGCTCCTTCAGCGTGGCCGTCAGGTGCCCGGTGATCAGCGCGGTGGCCAGCATGACGGCGAAGGTGATCAGGTACTGCAGGTTGCTGACCGCCAACGAGAAATGCGGCGGCACGAAAAACACATCGAACAGCAGCACGCCGAGCACCGACGCCAGGATGGCCGGATTGCGGCCCAGGCTGACAGCGACGACCAGTACCGTGAGCAGGAACAGCATGACCATGTTGGCCAGGTCGAGCACCTCGCGCAGCGGCGCGGCGACGATGGCCACCAGCACGCAGGCGAGCGCGCTCAGGACCATTTTCTGGCCGGGGGAAAGGCGCTCGACAGTTGATTTGACGCGGGGCATCCGGATACCTCGGCATGCTGCATGGGGAAGACGGTGCGCGCATTCTGGCAAGTTGCGCGTAAAAATGTCGTAAAAAATCGCCGGCAAGCTTTCTCTGGTAAGCTCGCACCCATGCCTTGCACGCTTCTGCCTTGTGCCAGCTTGGTTCCGGCGCCTTCCAGGAAAACGACATGAGTGCCTTCAGCGAATTTTCACTGCTCCTGATCATCTCGGCGATTGCCGGGGCTATCTCGGTGCGTCTGCGCCAGCCGGTGATCATCGCCTACATTGTCGTCGGCATCATCGCCAGCCCGGCGGTCTTCGGCCTGGTCGCCGCGCATGAGCAGATCGACCTGCTCGCCCACGTCGGCATCACCGTGCTGCTTTTCCTGGTCGGCCTCAAGCTCGACCTGCACCACGTCCGCCATATCGGCCCGGTTGCCCTGGCCACCGGCCTCGGCCAGCTGGCGTTCACCATCGTCGGCGGTTTCGCCCTCATCCTGCTGCTCGGCAAAGGCGTCATGGAGGCGCTCTACGTTGCCATCGCGCTGACCTTCTCGAGCACCATCATCATCGTCAAGCTGCTCTCGGACAAGCGCGAACTCGATTCGCTGCATGGCCGCATCGCCGTCGGTTTCCTGATCGTCCAGGATCTCGCCGTGGTCCTGGCGATGATGGCGATGAGCGCCCTGCGCGGCAGCGACGAGGCCGGTCTGGTCGAGGTCATCGTCTCGCTGTCCTGGCGCATCCTGCTCGCCGGCGCCGCACTGTATGTCCTGATGCGCTGGATCCTGCCCTCTCTGGTCAAGGCCATGGCGCATTCGCAGGAACTGCTGCTGATCTTCGCCATCGCCTGGGGCACCGGGCTCGCCGCGCTCGGCGAATGGGCCGGTTTCTCCAAGGAAGCCGGCGCCTTCCTGGCCGGCTTCTCACTTGCCTCAACCGCTTACCGCGACGCCATCAACGCCCGCCTGTCGGGCATCCGCGACTTCCTGCTGCTGTTCTTCTTCATCGACCTCGGCTCGAAGCTCGATTTCTCGACGCTCGGCGGCGAACTGATGCCGGCAATCGTGCTCTCGCTGTTCGTGCTCATCGGCAACCCGCTGATCGTCATGGCGATCATGGGTTTCATGGGCTACCGCAAGCGCACCGGCTTCCTCGCCGGCCTGACCGTCGCCCAGATCAGCGAATTTTCCATCGTCTTCGTCGCCATGGGCATCTCGCTCGGCCACGTCGGCGTCGATGCGCTCGGCCTGACCACCCTGGTCGGCCTGGTGACCATCGCCATGTCCACCTACATGATCCTGTACTCGCACCAGCTCTACCAGAAACTCGCGCCTTTCCTCGGCTGGTTCGAACGCAAGAATCCCTTCCGCGAGCAGGCGGTGGAGACCGACGCCCACGCTGACGACAAGCCGGAGATCATCGTCTTCGGCCTCGGCCGCTACGGCGGACGTCTGGCGCGGCTGCTGCACGAGGAGGAAATCCGGGTGCTGGGGATCGACTTCGACCCGGAACGCGTCGCCGAAATGCGGGCCAGCGGCATCCCGGTGCATTACGGCGACGGCCAGGAGTCCGGCTTCCTCGAGGAACTGCCGCTGGAAAGCGCCAAGTGGATCGTCAGCACGCTGCCCGATGTCGATTCCAACGTCGCCTTCCTGAACGCCCTGAAGGAACGCCGCTTCCGCGGCGAAGTCGCCTTCGTCGCCCGTGACGACGAACACGGCATGCGCATGAAGCAGGCCGGCGCGCCGACCGTTCTCTACCCGATGCGCGACGCGGTCGATTACACCGTCGAACACTTCGCCGCACTGATCCGCCCAGGAGAAAATCGCTGATGAATCCAAGCATCCTTGCCGCCACCGATCTTTCCGAGCACGCCGGTGCCGCTGTCGCCCGCGCCGGTGCGCTGGCCGCTGCCCACGGCTGGCCGCTGCACCTGGCCCATGTCATCCATCCCGGCCTGCTGGAGAGCCTGCAGGCACTGCTCGGCCGGGCACCGCAGGAACTGGACGAGCAACACGAAGCCACGGTCCGCCAGCAATTGGCGGAATTGCTGGCGATCGCCAGCCCGGGCACCGACCCGGCTAGCCACTGCGCCGTCCTGCACGGCAAGCCGGTCGACGCACTGGCCGGGAATGCGCGCGAACTGGCGGCCAGACTGCTGGTCGTCGGCGCCCATGGCCAGGGTTTCTTCAATGCGCTGCGCCTAGGCAGCACCGCCGCCCGTCTGATCCGCCGCAGCCCCTGCCCGGTATTGGTCGTCAAGCAGGCAGTATCCGGCAATTACCGCCGCGTCCTGGTCGCCACCGATTTCTTCCCGCCCGCTCTGGCGGCGCTGCGCCTGACCCGCGAATTGTTGCCGGACGCCGGAATCGTGCTGCTGCACGCGGTTGAAACGCCGTTCGAGGGCAAAATGGAACACGCCAGCATTGCCAGCGAATTGATCGATCGCTACCGCAAGGATGCAGAACGCGAAGGCTTGACCAAACTTCACGAACTGGTCGCCCGCGAAAGCCTGCCCGCCGACACCGTGCAACTGACACGGCACGGCGATATCGCCCGCCTGATCATCGATGAAGCCGAAGCCCAGGACTGCGACCTGATCGTCGTCGGCAAGCACGGCCTCGGCCCGATCGAGGATTTCCTGCTCGGCAGCACCACCCTCAATGTACTGCGCGAGTCGAACCGCGACGTGCTGGTCAGCCTCTAAGCCACCACAATGAAGCTACTCTCCCAGTATTTCATCCGCGGCCTGCTCGCAGCCCTGCCGCTGGGCGTCACCATCTACCTGCTCTACCTGTTCCTGACCGGCACCGAAGAGTTCGCCATGTGGTGGCTGCGCCCCCTGCTCGGCGATTTCTACCTGCCCGGCCTGGGCCTGGTGATCGGTATCGGCATCATCGTCCTGCTCGGCTTCCTGATTTCGCAGCCGCGGGTGCGCCGTCTGCTGTCCTTCGTCGAACTGCCCTTCACCAACCTGCCGGTGGTCAAGAGCATCTACTCGTCGCTGAAGAATTTTGCCGACTACTTCACGCCCAACAGCGCCCAGGTCGCGCAACAGGTCGTCATCCTGCGCATGCCCGGACAGGAACTGGAAATCGTCGGCCTAGTCACGCGCCAGAACCTGTCGACCCTGCCGCACGGATTCATGCCGGGAGACCGCGTCGCCGTCTATCTGCCGATGGGTTACATGATCGGCGGCTATACGGTATTCGTACCGCGCGCCTGGGTCACCCCCATCAACATGAGCGTCGAGGAAGTGATGCGCTCGTCGCTGTTCGCCTGGATGGCCAGGAACGAACCGCCCCAGTCCTGACTCAGGCGGCATCCCCGGATAGCAGCGGACACTTCAGGCCGATGCTGGCGATCTTGCCGGCCGGCCCCATCTCGCGGACGATGAGGACGAAATTGCCGACTTGGACGCGATCGCCGACGACCGCCGGGTGGCCGAGGCGGGCAATGAACACATCGTCGAGGCGACGCGGGTTTTCTTCTTCGTCAAAAGCGAAACCGTAGGCCAGCGCCAGGTCGCCGGCCGTGCAATCCGGCGCCACGGCAAACTCGCCGAAGTAACGCGTATTGCGCCCGATGTCCTGCATCGCCACGCCGAAGATGCGCGCCAGCCGCTCGGCCAGCGCTTCCGGCGCGATGAACCAGGCCGAATCGCCAGGCCGCAGGCGGAAATCGCCCTTGATGTCGAGCAACCGTCCCTTGCGCACGACCGCGATGCAGCGCACCTCGTCGTGGATGAATTCAGCCGCCAGTTCATCCGGGTGCCGCCCCTCGGCGGCCGAACCGAGGCTGGCGCGGAATTCGAACATCGGCAGGGCCGCCTCCTCGCCCAGCCAGACCTCGACCCGGTCGCGCGGCTCGTCGGCCGGCGGCAGTTCGACCTTGAGCAGCCGCGCCGCTGCCGGAATGGTCGCTCCCTGGACCAGCAGGGACAACAGGACAACCGAGAAAGCCACGTCGAACAGCAACTGCGAATCCGGCACGCCCATCACTACCGGCATGATCGCCAGCACGACCGGCACCGCCCCGCGCAGGCCGACCCAGCTGACAAAGGCGATTTCGTTGCGCGTGTAACGGAAAGGATAGAGCCCGATGGCCACTGCCAGCGGACGGGCGACGAACATCAGGAACAGCGCCAGCAACAGCGCATGCCAGGTATATTCAGCCAGATGGGTTGGCGTCACCAGCAGCCCCAGGACCACGAACATGCCGGCCTGGGCCAGCCAGGCGAGGCCGTCCATGACCCGCAGCACATGCTCCGTGGCATGGCTTTTCCGGTTGCCGACGATGACCCCGGCCACATACACCGCCAGCAGGCCGCTGCCGTCAAGCAGATTGGCGGCGCCGACGATCAGCAGACCGCCGGACAGGATGAGTAGCGCATAAAGGCCTTCGGCCAGGTTCAGGCGGCGCAGCAGCAAGGCCATCACCTTGCCGCCGACGACACCGAACAACAAGCCGATCCCGGCCTGCTTGAGCAGCATCCAGGCAAAACTGGACACCCCGGAACGCTCCGGGTGCAACAGCACCTCGATCATCACCACGACCAGCAGGATGGCCATCGGGTCGTTCGAACCCGATTCGATTTCCAGCGTGCTCTTGACCCGCTCGTTGAGCCGCACACCGCTGTTGCGCAACAGCGCGAACACCGCCGCCGCGTCGGTCGAGCCGACGATGGCCGCGAGCAGCAGACCCAGCCGCCAATCGACATCGAGCAGCCAGGTGGCAAAAAGGCCGAGCAGCCCGACTGTCCCGACCACCCCCCAGGTGGCCAGCACCGCCGCCGGCTTCAGGGCGACGCGGAAACTGCCGGAATCGGTGCGCAGGCCACCGTCGAGCAGGATCACCGCCAGCGCCAGCTGGGCAATCAGGTTGGCGGTCTTGAAATCGTCAAAGACGATGCCGCCAATGCCATCCTCCCCGGCCAACATGCCGACACCGAGAAAAAGCAGCAGCAGCGGCAGGCCGAGACGCGCGGAAATGGTGCTGGCCAGCACGCTGATGAACAGCAACAGGCCGGCCAGCAGGAACAGTGTGCTGATCGTTGTCATAGCCCGAATCTATCACAAGGAATTGGACGATTTCGTCGCAATTTGGTGACCGCAAAATTCGGGCGTCGAGGCGTCGGTGATACTTGTGCAAGCGACTAGCGTTTGTGTCAGTATTTACCAAACGCGGCGCGTGTACCAGAGTGAGCTTATCGACAGTTTTTTTCTGAACAGATACCAGCCAGGAGTATGGCGATGCACCTCCAAATCAAGCACAAGCTGTTGATCCTCGTTGCCGTCGCCGTACTCGCCCTGCTTGGCGTTGGCCTGTTCGCACTTAGCCAGGCAGCAAAACTTCACCATGAGCAGGATGCATCGATCGCCCGCAGCGCGGCATTGATCGAAGCCATCGATGGAGCCCGCAGCGCTCAGGTCAGTTTCAAAATCATGGTTCAGGAGTGGAAAAACACGCTGCTTCGCGGCAAGGACCCGGAAGCCTACGCCAGGCACCTGAAGAGTTTTGACGCTGAAGCCGCCCGGGTCAGCGAACAACTGACCAAGGTCGGCCAGACCGCGGCCGGTCTTGGCGTCGCCGAACGACTCAAGATCGACCAGGTGACCAGCACCTTCGGCCAACTGGCGCCACGTTACCATGAGGCCCTCGGTCAGTACGACCGTAGCACCGCCGAACCTGCCGCCACCGTCGACAAACTTGTGCGCGGCATCGACCGCGAACCGACCAAGGTCATCGATGAACTGGTCGCCGAGATGCAGAAAATTTCGCTCGAACTGCAGGCCAACGATCGCGAGCGCTCTACCGAAGTCTACGCCTCGGTCAAGCTCGGGCTCGGTGTCTCGGCGATCGCTGCTCTGATCGTCCTGCTAACCCTGGCGTTGTTCTTCATTCGCTCGATCATCGGCCCGCTGGCCGGGCTGGAATCGACGATGAGTCACATCGCCGGCAGCGGCGACCTGACCCGTCGCGCTGCAATCGTCAATCAGGACGAGATCGGACGCATGTCGCAGGCTTTCAACACGATGATGGAACGCCTGCAGCAACTGATCCGCGAGATCAACGCAGCCAGCGCCGAAGTTGCCAGCGCTTCCGAGCAACTGGCGCAGACCTCCGGCGTCCTGGCCGAGGTTTCCGAACACCAGGCCAATGCCGTCAGCGGCAGCGCTGCAGCGATCGAGGAACTGACGGTGGCAATCACCTCGGTTTCCGAAACCGCCCGCGAAGTCAATGCCCAGTCCGAGGAAAGCGTCGCCCAGACCGCGCTGGGCACGCGCAAGGTCTCGCACTTAGTTGGCGAAATCCGGCGCATCCAGGAAAACATAGACGAGATCGCCCGCACGGTCGACCAGTTCGTGCAAAGCACCCAGGCAATCACCGACATGACCCGCGAGGTCCGCGACATTGCCGATCAGACCAACCTGCTCGCGCTCAACGCGGCGATCGAGGCAGCCCGTGCCGGCGAAGCCGGCCGCGGTTTCGCCGTGGTTGCCGACGAGGTACGCAAGCTGGCCGAGAAATCGGGTAAGTCGGCCGTGGAGATCGACCAGCGGACCCGGGCGATCATGGATCAGTCGTCGGCCGTTCAGACGGCGATCGCCGCCGGCGAGGCGTCGATCCGGGCCAGCAACGCGCTGGCCGGCGAAGTCGAGGATGTGCTTCATGGATCGAGCCAGGTCGTCGAGCGCTCGCGCAGTGGCGTCACTGAAATCACCGATTCGGTCTCCGAGCAGAAGATCGCCTCGACCGAGATTGCCCAGAGCATGGAACGGATCTCGAACATGGTCGAGGAAAACAACGCCTCGACACAGAGCATCCGCCAGTCGACCAGCGACCTGCATCGCCTCTCGGAACGCCTGACTGGCCTGGTCGCGGGCTTCCGCGTCGCCTGAGCCCCCCGCCGCTGCCGGCTCACCGGCAGCGGCGCTTCCCCGCATCGATTGACATCGCCGACGGCAGCGCAATGATCAATTTATTCAAAAATAGAATAACAAGATGCACTCATGTTCTTAATTAAATATTAAGCCCTTGCTACAATCCGCTCCATTCAACAATCCCTGCGGATTACCCAGCAATGACCCAACGCAAGACACTCTCCCACCTCGACTGGCTCGAAGCCGAAGCCATCCATATCATGCGCGAAGTGGCCGGCCAGTGCGCCAACCCGGTGCTGCTATTCTCCGGCGGCAAGGACTCGATCTGCATGCTGCGCATCGCCGAGAAGGCCTTCCGCCCCGGCAAGTTCCCCTTCCCGCTGATGCACATCGACACCGGCCACAACTACCGGGAAGTAGTCGAGTTCCGCGACAAGCGCGCCGCCGAACTGGGCGAGCGCCTGATCGTCCGTTCGGTCGAGGATTCGATGAAGCGCGGCACGGTCGTCCTCAAGCACGAAGGCGAATCACGCAACAAGCACCAGTCGGTGACGCTGCTCGAAGCCATCGAGGAATTCGGCTTCGACGCCTGCATCGGCGGCGCCCGCCGCGACGAGGAAAAGGCCCGCGCCAAGGAACGCATCATGAGCTTCCGCGACGAGTTCGGCCAATGGGACCCGAAGAACCAGCGCCCGGAACTGTGGAACCTCTACAACGCCCGCAGCCACAAGGGCGAGAACATCCGCGCCTTCCCGATCTCGAACTGGACGGAAATGGACGTCTGGCAATACATTGAGCGCGAAAAGCTCGAACTGCCGTCGATCTACTTCGCCCACACCCGCCCGGTGGTCATCCGCCAGGGCGCCATCGTGCCGGTCAATGTGCCGCTGGTTTCCGGCGAGCTGACCAACCTGCCGAAGGCCGGTGAGGAAATCGTTGAGAAGCTGGTGCGTTTCCGCACTGTCGGTGACATTTCCTGCACGGCACCGGTCGAATCGGATGCCGACACGGTCGAAAAGATCGTCGTCGAAACCGCCACCACCACCATTACCGAGCGCGGCGCCACGCGTCTGGACGACCAGACCAGCGAAGCCTCGATGGAACAACGCAAGAAGGAAGGCTACTTCTGATGCCCCCGGAGACCGGGCGAAATATTTCCTCCGCTGGCTGCGGAACTCGCTCGCTACGCTCACTCAGACAGTCCTCGCCTGCTACGTAAACATTTCGCCCGGTCTGCAACCGCTTTAGGAACACCATCCATGACAATCCACACCATCGAAGACCACGGCCTCCTCCGCTTCCTCACCTGCGGCAGCGTCGACGACGGCAAGAGCACCCTGATCGGGCGCCTGCTGTTCGACACCAAGACCATCCTCGCCGATACCCTGAACGCCATCGAGAAGACCTCGCAGAAGCGCGGCCTCGGCGCGGTCGACCTGTCGCTGCTCACCGACGGCCTGCAGGCCGAGCGCGAACAAGGCATCACCATCGACGTCGCCTACCGCTATTTCAGCACCGGCACGCGCAAGTACATCATCGCCGACGCGCCGGGCCACGAGCAGTACACCCGCAACATGGTCACCGCCGCGTCCACCGCCAACCTCGCCATCATCCTGATCGATGCGCGCAAGGGCGTGCTGACCCAGACCCGCCGCCATTCCAAGCTGGCTGCGCTGGTCGGCATCCCGCACCTGGTCGTCGCCATCAACAAGATGGACCTGGTCGACTATTCGCAGGAAACCTACGAGAAGATCAAGGCCGATTACCTGGAATTCGCCGCCAAGGTCGGCATCGAAGACATCCGCTTCATCCCGTTGTCGGCGCTCAACGGCGACATGATCGTCGACCGCGGCGACAACCTCGACTGGTACGACGGTCCGACCCTGATGGAAATCCTCGAAGCCGCGCCGGCCGCGCATACCGAGCACGCCGAACCCTTCCGTTTCCCGGTCCAGTACGTCTGCCGCCCGCAGGATTCGGCCAACCCCGAACTGCACGACTACCGCGGTTTCATGGGCCGCGTCGAATCCGGCTCGATCAAGGTCGGCGACCAGGTCACAGTGCTGCCCAACGGCCTCGAATCGACGGTCAAGGCGGTACAGATCGGCGGCGTCGACATCGGCGAAGCCTTCACCGAGCAATCGGTGACGATCCTGCTCGCCGACGAGATCGACTGCTCGCGCGGCGACATGATCGTCAAGTCCGCCGAAGCCCCGGCCGCCGTCAAGGAAATCCGCGCCACCGTCTGCTGGCTGGCCGAAGCCCCGCTCGACCGCGCCCGCACTTACCTGATCCGTCACACGACGCGCGACTCGAAAGCCAAGCTGACCGCCATCGACCACCGCCTCGACGTCAACACGCTGGACAAGGTCGCCGCCGACAAGCTGGCGATGAACGACATCGCCGAAGTCACCTTCAAGCTGGCGCAACCGCTGTTCGTCGATCCGTACGCGGAAAATCGCGGCACCGGGGCGTTCATCGTCATCGATGAGAGCAACAACAACACGGTCGGCGCCGGCATGATCCTCTGACCGATCCGCTCCCCACCCCATGCACAATGCCCCGTCACCGGGGCATTGTGCATTCTGCCCGCCCATTCCGTCGATTTCGCGGTTAACATAGGTAGGCGCGGCCTTTCCGCGACATTGTGACAACCGAAAACAGCACCGGAAAAAATGAGAGTCCTGATCGTCGAAGACAATGCCTCGATGCGTACCCTGCTCGCCACCCTGCTCGGCAGCCAGGGCTACACCATCGCCGGACAACTGGAAAACGGCAATACGCTGCTGGATGAGATCCGCCGCCTGAAACCGACCATCGTCTGCCTGGATTACCAGTTGCCCGGGCGCGACGGGCTGGAACTGCTCAAGGACGTCAACAGCACTTTCCCCGAGATCGACGTCGTTTTCATGACCGGGTCGGAAGACGCCGACATCGATAAACGGGCGGCGGACAACGGCGCCTCAGGTTTTCTGCGCAAGCCCTTCGGCCAGAAACAGATCCTCGACGAACTGCGCCAGGTATGCGAAGTGCGCCAGCAGGCCGAACGGGCCGATGTGCCGCCGCCGGCGAACGCCGGGCCGACATCGCCCGGTGCCCGCCGGACGGGCGGGCGGCCGACGGCGGTCATCGTCGATGACAACAGCTCGATCCGCCTGCTGCTCAATGGCGTCCTCACCGAACTCGGCATGAACATCGTCGCCCAGGCCGGCAACGGCGAGGAAGCCGTTCGTGCCGCCCAGGTACATCAACCGCAGGTCCTGTTCCTCGACGTCAACATGCCGCTGATGTCCGGACTGGATGCGCTGCCGAAAATCCGCGAAGTCAGCCCGGCAACCGCCGTCGTCATGGTCACCGGCGACACTTCGCGCGAACTGGTCCAGCAGGCAGCCGGGCTCGGCGCCCGCGGCTACATCGTCAAGCCCGTGCGGCCGGCTTATGTCGAGAATTTCCTGAAAAAACTGCTCAACCGCTGATCCGGACCGCGAAGGAGCGCCAGCATGACCCTGATGATCGACTTCCCCTTCCCCGGCACCAACGCCTGGGTCGAACATTTCAAGGAAGTTGAATTGCCGATCCTGCGGCTGACGGCCAACCGCCTGGCGGAGCTGCGCGATGCGGCTGAAACCATCAACACGCGCACGCTGGCCAACATCGTCATGCACGACCCGCTGATGACGCTGCGCGTGTTCCGCTACATGAAGGAACACCGGCCGAAGAGCCAGAACGCCGAAATCACCACCATCGAGCGCTCGCTGGTGATGATCGGTACGATGAAATTCTTCGACAGCTGCCAGGAACTGCCGATCATCGAGCATCAGCTCAAGGGGCACCCCAAGGCCATGCTCGGCCTGCTCAAGGTCATCGCCCGCTCCCGCCAGGCCTCGCTGTGGGCCCGCGACTGGGCGCTGCTGCGGCAGAACACCCGTTTCGAGGAAATCGCCCTGGCCGCGTTGCTGCACGATTTTGTCGAAATCCTGATGCACTGCTTTGCCCCGGCACTGGCCATCCGCGCCCGCGAGCGCCTCACCGCCAATCCTGGCTTGCGCACCCGCACCGTCCAGGAAGAGGTTTTCGGCGCGCCGCTGGCCGACATCATGCGCGAGCTGGTCGAACTCTGGGGGCTGCCGGAACTCCTGCTTTCGCTGCTCGATCCCGCCGATGCCGAAACCCTCAACGTGCGCAACGTCAATCTCGCTGTCGACCTGGCGCGCCACACCGCCAACGGCTGGAACGACGCCGCCCTGCCCGACGATTTCCGGGCCGTCGAGGAACTGCTGCACATCGGCCACAGCCACCTGCTCGAGCGGATCGGCGCGCCTGACGAGATGATCCAGGCCGCGCGCCTGGCCGAAACCGGCTAGACCTTGTTGCCAGGAGCATGACGACAGGGCGATATGCGGTTAAACTGATCCGCATAATTTTCCGGATTCGCCACATGCACCGCAGAAGTTGTTTTTCCGCCCTGTTGCTCATCAGTCTGCTGCTGCCGCTCCAGGCCATGGCGCAGGGACGGCTGGAACGCATCGTCGAGCGCGGCACCCTGCGGGTCTGCATCTGGCCGGATTACTACGGCATTTCCTTCCGCAACCCCAAAACCGGTCGCCCGAGCGGCATCGACATCGACAACGCCAACGACCTGGCGCGCCGGCTTGGCGTGCGCACGCAGTTCGTCAACAGTTCCTTCGCCACGCTGATCGACGATCTCGAAAGCGACCGCTGCGACATCGCCATGTTCGCCATCGGCATCACGCCGGCCCGCCAGGAGCGCCTGCGCTTCACCCAGCCCTACCTGCTCAGCGACATTTACGCGATCACCACGCGGAGCAATCCGCGCATCAACGCCTGGGAAGACATCGACCGTCCCGGCATCGTCGTTGCCGTGGCCCGGGGCACGCTGCACGAGGGGGTGATGAAGGAAAAACTGCGCCATGCCGAACTGCGTGTCCTCGAGACCCCGCATGCCCGGGAATACGAAGTCCAGAGCGGCCGCGCCGACGTCTTCATGACCGACTACCCCTACAGCCGGCGGATGCTCGACAACAGCGACTGGGCCAGGCTGGTCGCTCCGCCGGGCAAGTTCCACACCACCCCGTATGCCTGGGCCATGGCCCCCGGAGACGATGCCTTCCACAGCTATGTCGAACGCGAACTGCAAGCCATGAAAATGGATGGCCGGCTGATGACCAACGCAGTTCGCCACCGACTGGAGCCCATCGTCTTTCGCTGACCCGCCGGAGCGCAAGCATGTCGATTCATCGCCGCAGCGCACTGTTCGTCGTTCTCAGCCTGCTCATCGTCGGCTGGCTGGGCGCCTACGCCTTCACCCTATGGCGGCTGCGCACGGCGGCACTCGACAACGGCATCGAAGCCGCCGTCACCCACGCCCGCAGTTTCGAGAAGCACCTTACCCAGACCTTCGAAATGATCGAATTGGCTGCAGTCGGTCTGGCGCCCGGTCAGAGTACGGACAGCGTCGGCACGCGCTTCAGCGAGCAGATGAACGATGCGCTGCGCAAGACCCCCTATCTGCGCTCCTTGTCTCTGATCGACGAAGAGGGGCTGGTACTGGCCAGCACCAGCCCCGGCAATGTCGGCGGCAAGGTCGCACTGCGCGGCTTCTTTCCGATCATCGGCGACGACTCGCCAACGATGCATATCGGCAGCCTGTGGCTCGGGCGTGACCTCGCCGATGGCATTGCGGAAACGGCGCTGGCCGACGACACCCGCAACAATGGCCCGGCCTTCGTCCCGGTGCTGCGCCGGATCGACAACGGCGAGCACCGCCACTGGATCGTCGCCGCGCTGAATCCTGAATATTTCACCCTGCATTTCAGCCAGCTGCTGCCCGGTGAAGAGGGTCATGTCCAGATACTGCGTCACGACGGCCTGCTGCTGCTTTCGTCAAATCCGCTGGACCTGCCCGGCCACGCCGGCGCCGCCGGCCAGGTGACGGAATGGCTGGCCCGCCAGGAAAGCGGGGCGCTCAGGCAAATCCTGCCCGGCGGCAATCCGGTACTCAGCGCCTACCGGGTATCGAGCCGTTTCCCGGCGCTGGTCGCCGTGCATCTGTCGCAGAACACCATCCTCGAACGCTGGCGCGACGAGGCCCGGCGCATCTCGCTGGTGGTGCTGCCGATCCTGTTCGCGCTGAGCGCCGCAGCCTTCCTGGTCTGGCTGCGCCAGCGCCGGCTGGAAGAACGTGAAGACGAACTGTCCAACCAACGCAAGCTGGCGGAAAGCGTCTTTGCCGCGACCAACAATGGCGTTTTCCTGACCACCCCTCAGGGCGACATCATCGCCGTCAACCCGGCTTTCGAGCGCATCACCGGCTATACCGCCAGCGAGGTGCTGGGCCGCAACCCGCGCCTGCTCGCTTCCGGCCGCCACGACGAGTCGTTTTACCGGCACATGTGGGAAAGCATCCAGACCGTCGGCCACTGGGATGGCGAAATCATCAACCGGCGCAAGGACGGCACACTCTTTCACGGCATCGTCAATATCAACGCCGTGCTCGACGACCACGGCCGGCTCAAGCACTACGTCGGCGTCACCGTCGACATCACCGAGCGCAAGGAATACGAAAGTCAGCTGCTGCTCGCCAAGGAACGCGCGGAGGCCGCCTCGCTGGCGAAGACCACCTTCCTGGCCACGGTCAGTCACGAACTGCGCACCCCGATGAACGGCGTACTCGGCATGACCGAAGTCCTGCTGCGCTCCCCGCTCGATGAGCGGCAACGCCGCCAGCTCGGCATCGTGCGGGATTCGGCAGTTTCGCTGCTGGACATCCTCAACCAGATTCTCGACTACTCGAAAATCGAATCGCATAACCTGCAACTCGAACACCTGCCGCTTGACGTCAACAGCCTGATCCGCGACCTGAGCGCGCTGTTCGCCCCCGCTGCCTTAGCCAAGGGCGTGCGCTTGCACGAATTGCCGCATGCTCCGCTGCCCGAAGGATTGTTTGGCGACCCGCTACGCCTGCGCCAGATCCTGACCAACCTGCTCAGCAACGCCGTCAAATTCACCCGCGCCGGAGAAATCACCGTCGATGCCGACGTCAGCGACGGCTGCCTGCGCATCGTGGTCAGCGATACCGGCATCGGCATCGCCGCCGACAAGCAGCAACAGATTTTCGAAGCCTTCACCCAGGCCGACGGCTCGCACACCCGCGAGTTCGGCGGCACCGGCCTCGGCCTGAGCATCAGCCGCCGCCTGGCCGAAGCCATGGGCGGCAGCCTGACGGTCGATAGCACCCCCGGCCAGGGCAGTCGATTCACCCTGAGCATTCCCGCACAATTCTCCTGACATGCGCCGCCCACTTTCGCTACTTGCCCTGCTCCTGCTCGCATCGGCCGGCCACGCTGCCGATGTTCGCCAATTCCAGCCGCAGGGCCAGGTCGGCCATGTCGCCCAGGTCTCGGCGCAATTCAGCCAGCCCATGGTCAAATTGGGCGACGACACCGCCGCCGCGCCGTTCGCCATCGATTGCGCCGGCATTACCGGGGATGGACGCTGGAGCGGCGAGCGGACCTGGACCTGGCGCCCGCAACGCCCGCTGCAAGCCGGCGAGCGCTGTGTGTTCACGCTGCGCGACGGCTTGAGCACCCTGCAGGGCGAAACCCTGAGCGGCAAACGCCGCTTCGAATTCACCGGCGCCGCACCGCGCCCCTGGCGCATCCGGCCGAGTGCCGGCGCGCTGATCGAGGAAGACCAGGCCTTCGTCATCGACGGCGGCGGCCCGCTCGATCCGGCCTCGCTCAACGACCGACTGTGGTGCGAAGCCGACGGCGTCGGCCAGCGCATCCCGGCCCGGCCGGTGGCCGCCACCATTCGCCAGGAGGTACTCAGGCAGGCCAACATGCCGGACCACGCCATCGTCGTCGCCTGCAGCGAAAACCTGCCCGCCGGGCGCAAGATGAAACTGGTCTGGGGCAAAGGCATCAAGGCGGCCAACGGCACCCCGGCCGACAAGGAACAAAGCTTCGTCTACCCGGTGCGCGAGCCATTCACCGCCAGCCTGTCGTGCGAACGCGAAAAGGCCGGCGCACCGTGTTCCCCGCTGTCGGCGATCCGGCTCAACTTCAGCGCGCCGGTCGACGTGAAGTTTTTCGACAAGATCCGCCTGAGCTCCGCCGACGGCCCGCGCCGGCCACAGCCGCTGGACCGCGAGAATCCGCAAGCGGTGTTCGACAGCATCGCCTTCCCCGGCCCCTTGCCGCAAAACACGGAACTCAAGCTCGAACTGCCGGCCGGCGTGAAGGACGAGGCCGGCCGACCGCTCGCCAACACCGACAAGTTCCCGCTGACCGTACGCACCGGCGCGCTACCGCCGCTGGCCAAGTTTCCCGGCGATTTCGGCATCGTCGAACTGAAGCAGGGCGGGCTGTTGCCGGTGACGCTGCGCAACGTCGAAGCCAGCCTCAGGACCGCCGGCCTGGCGCTGCCCGGCAGCCACCGCTTCAGCGACCAGCGGCTCACCGAGGACGCCGACGTGATCGCCGCCATGCGCGCACTGGCCAAGTTCGAACAGCAGAGCAACAAGTACAAGGTGGTGGTCGACGGCAAACCCGAGGAGCGCTACGACCCCTACTACGCCCGCGAACTCTCTTTCCTCGCTCAGCGCCCCGGCGTTACCCGGCAGGAACTGCCGAAACCCGGCGGCAGCGCCGAGTTCGAGGTGATCGGCATCCCGCTGACCAAGCCCGGCTACCACATCGTCGAGATCGAGAGCCGGCTGCTCGGCAACGCGCTGCTGGCGACACCCAAGCCGATGTACGTGCGCAGCGCGGTGCTGGTCACCAACCTCGCCGTGCATCTCAAGGTCGGCCAGGACAACGCGCTGGTCTGGGTCACCGCGCTCGATACCGGCAAGCCGGTGGTCGACGCCGAGGTCCGCGTGTCGACCTGCGCCGGCAAGCAATTGTGGCAGGGCAAGACCGACGCGCTCGGCCGGGCGAAGATCGACCAGGCGCTCGACAATCCGTACTGCGACGGCGACCGTTTCCTGTTCGCCAGCGCCCGCAGCGGCGGCGATTTCAGCTTCGTGCGCTCGGACTGGAACGAAGGCATCGAGCCGTGGCGCTTCGGCGTCTATAGCTGGGGCGACAACAGCCCGTTGCGTATCCACGGCATCCTCGACCGCAGCCTGTTCCGCCCCGGCCAGACGCTGTCGGTCAAGCACCTGGCGCGCAGCCGCGACAGCCGCGGTTTCTCGCTGCCGGCCGCGGACAAGCTGCCGAACAAACTGGTCCTGCGCCATAGCGAGAGCGGCACCGAATTCACCCAGCCGCTGAGCTGGGATGCCCAGGCGAGCGCGGTCAACGCCTGGAAAGTCCCGGAATCGGCCAAGCTCGGCACCTGGCAGATCGTCCTCCAGGGCGGCGCCGACGGCGAGATCTACAGCAGTGAGTTCCGCGTCGCCGACTTCCGCCTGCCGGTGTTCACCGGCAGCGTCCAGGGCGTGCCGGCGCGCCAGATCGCGGTCGACAAGGTGCCGCTGGCGCTCGGCCTGTCCTTCCTCAACGGCGGCGCGGCGAAACACGCTGAAGTCGAAGTTTCGGCGACACTGCGCCCGCGCTGGGTGCACCACGCGCGTTACGCCGACTACCGCTTCAACGTCGGTTTCGAGGAAAAGGCGCTGGCCGCGTTTGCCCTCGATGCCGGCATCGATGAGGAACGCCTGGTCCTCGACAAACAGCAGCTCAAGCTCGACGCCGCCGGCGCCGGTCGCCTGGAAGTACCCTTGCCGGCCAAGCCCGGTGGCCCGGCCGAACTCTACGCCGAGATGAGTTTTGCCGATCCGAACGGCGAGATTCAGACCATCCGCGGCATCGTCGACCTGCGCCCGGCGGCCTTCGAGATCGGCGTCAAGATCGCCGACTGGGCCGGCAGCAGCAGCGGCAACCGGCTCCAGGCGGTGGTCCTCGACACCGCCGGCAAGCCGGTCGCCGGCCAGGCGGTCAAGGTCACCGCCAAGCGCCGTATCGACAGCAGTCACCGCCGACGCATCGTCGGCGGCTTCTACGCCTACGAGAACACCGAGGACTACCGCGACCTCGGCGAGGTTTGCGCCGGCAAAACCGACAGCCGCGGCCTGCTGCTGTGCGAGCTGTCGATTGCCGACCCCGGCGCCATCTACCTGCTCGCCGAGACCCGCGACGTCAAGGGCAATGTCGCCCGCGCCGGCACCAGCTACTGGGTTTCCGGCGGCGGCGACCTGTGGTTTGCGGCCGGCAACCAGGACCGCATCGACGTAATCCCCGAGAAGAAGGCCTGGGCGGCTGGCGAAACCGCCCGCTTCCAGGTGCGCACGCCGTTCCGCGAGGCCACCGCGCTAATTTCGGTCGAAGCCGGCGGCATCCTCGAAACTTTTGTCCAGCCGCTGTCGCGCTTCAAGCCGACGGTGGAAGTGCCGGTGCGCGGCGAATGGGGGCCGAACGCCTTCGTCTCGGTGCTGGTGGTGCGTGGCCGGGTCGAGCCGCTGAAGTGGTACAGCCTGTTCCAGTGGGGCTGGCGCGAGCCGCTGGCCTGGTTCCGCGCCTGGTGGAACCCGGACCAGCCGACGGCCATGGTCGATCTGGCCAAGCCTTCGTACCGTATCGGCCTCGCCGAGATCGCCGTCGGCACCGAAGCCTTCCGGCTCAAGGTCGAGGTCAGCAGCGACCAGACCGACTATCAGCCGCGTCAGCAGGCGACCGTGAACATCCGCGTCAGCACGCCCGACGGCAAGCCGCTGCCGGTCGGCAGCGAGGTCGCTTTCGCCGCCGTCGACCAGGCGCTGCTCGAACTGCGCCCGAACGACAGCTGGCAGCTGCTCGAAGCGATGCTGCCGACGCGCGGCTACGCGGTCGAAACGGCGACCGCGCAAGGCATGGTCATCGGCAAGCGCCACTTCGGCAAGAAGGCGCTGCCGCCCGGCGGCGGTGGCGGCAAGGCGCCGGCCCGCGAGCTGTTCGACACGCTGTTGCTGTGGCAGCCGAAAGTGGCGCTCGACGCCAACGGCCGGGCAACGCTGCGCGTGCCGCTCAACGATGCACTCAGCGAGTTCAAGCTGGTCGCCGTGGCCAGCGCCGGCAGTGCGCTGTTCGGCACCGGTAGCACCAGCATCCGCAGCAGGCAGGACCTGCAGATCATCTCCGGGCTGCCGCCACTGGTCCGCGAGGGCGACCGCTACACGGCAATACTGACGCTGCGCAACGGCACCGCCAGGGCAATGAATCTGACGGTCGACGGCAAAAACGGGGAAAAAACCCTGGGCGCGCAAAAGCTCTCGCTGGCGCCGGAAAGCGCCGGCGAACTACGCTGGCCGATGCAGGCCGGCGAAGGCATCGCGGCGGAAACCTGGGAATTCAGCGCACGCGAAGACGGCGGCAAGGCGGCCGACACGCTGCGCATCACCCAGCAGGTGGCACCAGCCGTGCCGGTCACCGTCCAGCATGCCAGCTTCCAGCGCGTGGATGGCGACATCCGCCTGCCGGTGACGCCACCGACCGGCGCCCTGCCCGGCAAGGGCGGCGTCGAGGTCGCGCTGTCGCCCAAGCTGGCGACGCCGCCGCCCGGCCTGCTGCGTTTCTTCGCCGATTACCCCTACGCCTGCCTGGAACAGAAGACCTCGGTCGCCGTCGGCCTGCACGATCCGGCGCGCTGGCAGCAGATCGCCGACACCCTGCCCGGCTACCTCGACGACAACGGCCTGGCCGCCTACTTCCCCGGCCTGGCCGGCAGTCCGACGCTGACCGCCTACCTGCTCGACGTGGTCACGCTGGCCGGCTTCCCGCTGCCGGAAGACAGCCGCCGGCGCATGCTGCAGGGCCTGAATACCTTCGTCGACGGCCGCCTGAAGCGCGACGAATGGGCGCCCGGCTTTGCCGGCGACGTGCGCCTGCACCGCCGCCTCAACGCCATGCAGGCACTGGTCCGCCAGGGCGATAAGCCGCAGCGCGCCGCAGCGGCCCTCGACATCGACCCGCTGCTGCTGCCGACCGCGGCGCTGATCGACTGGACGCTGGTGCTCAAGGCGCTACCCGACCTGCCGCAACGTGAAGCAAAGTACGCCGCCGCCCGCCAGGAACTGCGCAACCGCCTCGGCTACGCCGGCAGCCGGCTGGTCTTCGCCAACGAACGTGCCGATTACGGCTGGTGGATGATGGCCAGCGCCGACGCCAACGCCTTCCGCCTGATCGAGGCGATGCTCGACGACGCCGAGTGGCAGACCGACCTGCCGCGCCTGCTGCAGGGCGCGCTCGAACGCCAGCAGCGCGGCCGCTGGCTGACGACCACGGCCAACGCCTGGGCGCGGGTGACGCTCGACCGCTTCGCGCAGAAGTTCGAGCGCGAGGCGGTGACCGGCGTGACCCGGGCGACGCTGGCCCCGGCCAGCGCCGAATTCGACTGGAAGCGTGCCGACAGCAAGCCGCTCGCCCTGCCCTGGCCGGCCAAACCCGACAAGGACGACGTGCTGGCGCTCGGCCACGCCGGCAGCGGCAAGCCCTGGGCCAACGTCCAGGTGTTGGCGGCGATCCCCGACGGCCCACCGCGTTACGCCGGCTACCGCATCCAGCGGCAACTGACGCCGCTGCAGCAGAAGACGCCGGGCAAGTTCAGCCGCGGCGACCTGTGGCGGGTGACGCTGAGCATCGACGCCGAGCACGACATGAGCTGGGTGGCGATCAGCGACCCGGTGCCGGCCGGCGCGCGCATCCTCGGCGACGGCGACGGCCGCGACTCGGCGATCGCCACGCGCGGCGAAGGCGAGGCCCGCGAAGGCCGCTGGCCGAGCTTCATCGAGCGCAGCTTCGGCGCCTGGCGGGCCTATTACGAAATGCTGCCGCGCGGCCGCACGCAGATCGCCTACACCGTTCGCCTGAACAATGCCGGCGACTTCGCGCTGCCGCCGACGCGGGTCGAGGCGATGTACGCACCGGACGTCTTCGGCGAATTGCCGAACGCCCGCCTGCAGGTCGGCGAGTAATCAGCGCATCTCGTCGATGAGCTGCGTCAGCTTGTCCTCGACCTCGGCCACCCAGCGCGCCAGCCGGGCGTCGCCGCTCGGCGGCGACAGCGGCTGGAAGCCGATCCGGGTCGCCCCGTTCTCGGTATACACGGCAAAACGCCACGGCAAGGCCAGCCCGACGCGCAGGTCGGCGGCAAGCAGCTCCTCGACGGCGCGCCAGCCGACGATGTCGAGCAGCAGGTAATCCTCATCGAAGCTCCGCGCCTCGCCGCGCGCCCGGCGCGCCAGCGCCTCGCCGAGATCGTGGCGGGCGAGCACGCTCAAGCCCAGGCGCTGGAGCGCGGGTTCGAGTTCGAAAACGACTTCCTGGAAGGACTTGCTGCTTTCGGCGACGATCATCGATGGTCTTCCTGAACGGGAACGGCCGGAAATTTAGCCGATAGTCTCGGCCCGCACCATGCCCACGGCTAAAATAGGCCTTCTCCATTGCCCGGGCAACGGTCCGGCGCAAGCTCGCAGAACCCCTCAGGAAACCACGCTGAACCGCCTTCTTTTCACCCTGATCGCGGCACTGCTGCTCCCGTTCCCGGCACTTGCCCTGCCCGGCTTCGACGAGGTGCGCGCCGCCTACCGGCCGTCGGAAGCGACGCTGCTCGCCCGCGACGGCCGGCCGCTGCACAGCCTGCGCGTCGACATGCAGGTGCGCCGACTGGCGTGGACGCCGCTCGCCGACATCTCGCCGGCCCTGCTGCGAGCGGTGATCGCCGCCGAGGACAAGCGTTTCATGGAACACGGCGGCGTCGACTGGCTGGCCGCCGGCAGCGCCGCCTGGAGCAACCTGCGCGGCAGTCGCACGCGTGGCGCCAGCACGCTGACCATGCAGCTGGCCGGGCTGATCGAGGAGGACGGGCAAAGACGCGGTCAACGCAGCTTTCTCGCCAAGATCGGCCAGTCGGCCGCCGCCCTGCGTCTGGAGCGGAGCTGGAGTAAAGGCCGCATCGTCGAGGCCTACCTCAACCTCGTCAGTTTTCGTGGCGAACTGCAGGGCGTCGCGGCGATGAGCCGGGCCTTGTTCGGCAAATGGCCGCACGGCCTCGACGACCGCGAATCGGCAATCGCCGCCGTCCTGCTGCGCGCCCCCAACGCCACGCCGGAAGCCGTCGCCCGTCGCGCCTGCGCGCTGCTCACCGAATTGCAGCGGGCCGACGAATGCCGCGGCCTGGAGGCCTTCGCCTTCCAGGCGCTCAATAACAACCTGCGCGATTTACGCCCGGAAGCGCCGCAACTGGCGCCCCATCTCGCCCGCAAGCTGCTCGCCGAACCCGGCCGCGACCGGCGCAGCAGCCTCGACGCCGACCTCCAGGCCTTTGCCGTCGACAGCCTGCGCCGCCACCTGTCTGCATTGAGCCGGCAGAACGCCGAGGACGGTGCGGTCATCGTCATCGACAACGCCAGCGGCGAGATCCTGGCCTGGGTCGGCTCCAGCGGCGACCTGTCCGGCGCCGCCGAAGTCGATGGCGCGACGGCGCTGCGCCAGGCCGGATCGACGCTGAAGCCTTTTCTCTACGCCCAGGCTTTCGAACGGCGCCTGCTCACCCCGGCCTCGCTGATCGACGATGCGCCGCTGAGCCTGGACACCGGCAACGGCCTGTACACGCCGCAGAACTACGATCCCGGCTACCGCGGCTGGGTGTCGGCCCGACCGGCGCTGGCCGGATCGCTGAACGTGCCGGCGGTGCAGACGCTGGTCCGCGTCGGCGCCGACGCCTTTCACCGGCGCCTGCGCAGCTTCGGCTTCGCCAGCCTGAAGGAGGATGGCGAGTGGTACGGCTACAGCCTGGCGCTCGGCTCGGCCGACGTTTCGCTGCTGATGCTGGCCAACGCCTACCGGACCCTGGCCAACGCCGGCAAATGGACGCCGCTGCGCGCCCTGCCGGCCCGCGAGCCGGCGACGGCGCCCTGCCGCCAGGGCGGCTGCGAGGGCGTTTTCGACGGCAAGCCGCATACCGTCGGCACCCCGGCGGTGGCATTCCTGGTCAGCGACATCCTCGCCGACCGCGCCGCCCGCGCTGGCACCTTCGGCCTCGAATCCTGGCTGGCGACGCCCTACTGGGCGGCGGTCAAGACCGGCACCAGCAAGGACATGCGCGACAACTGGTGCGTCGGCTTCTCGCCCCGCTACACGGTCGGCGTCTGGGTCGGCAATGCCTCGGGCAGTCCGATGCATGACGTTTCCGGCATTTCCGGCGCGGCGCCGGTCTGGCGCGAGGTCATGGACCGCCTGCAGCGCGGTGCGAAAACTCCGCCGCCGGCCGCCCCCGCCGGTGTCGTCGGCCTGCCCGTCCGCTTCGAACCGGCGCTCGAACCGCCCCGTCGCGAGTGGTTCATCCAGGGCACCGAACAGCCGGTCATCCGCGCCGCCGCCGGCCAGGCGCTGACCCGCATCGTCTACCCGGCCGACGGCACGGTGATCGCCCTCGACCCGGACATTCCACCGGCCAACCAGCGCATCCCGCTGCGCCTGTCCGGTACCATGCCGCGGGGCGGGTACTGGCGTATCAACGATCAGCGACTGCCGGCCGGCGCCGGCGACCGCTGGCTGCCGCAACCGGGCCGCCATCGCCTGAGCCTGCACGATGCGCGCGGCGCGCTGATCGACAGCTCCCGCTTCGAGGTGCGGGCCTTGCGCGGCAACACCGCCGGGAAATCCCGCTAGCCCAGCCGCCGGGCACTGTGGCAAACTCCAGCGATGCACGCCTTTCCCCATCTCTCCGCCATCGACTGGCTCGCCCTGGCCGTCTTCTTTGCCAGCTGGGCCGGCTACGCCTGGTTTTCCGAACACAGTGCGCGCGGTGCCGGCGGACTGATCCGGACCAGCCAGCGCTACCGGCTCGAATGGGCTTACCGCATGCTCGAACGCGACGTCCGGGTGACCGACTCGACGCTGATCGGCAACCTGATGAACAGCGTCTCGTTCTACGCCAACACCACCATCTACATCATCGCCGGCCTGTTCGCCGCCCTCGGTGCCGCCGACACGCTGCTCGGCGTGGCGGCCGACCTGCCTTTCGCCGGGCCGGGCAGCCGCGAATTGCTGGAGATGAAGCTGATCCTGGTACTCGGCAGTTTCGTTTTCGCCTACTTCAAGTTCACCTGGTCGCTGCGCCAGTTCAACCTGCTGTCCATCCTCGTCGGCGCCGCGCCCACCGGGGCAACCGGCGACCCGGCCATCGACGCCTACGCCCAGCAGGTCGCCGGTGCCAACAATCTGGCCGGCGACGATTTCAACCGCGGCATCCGGGCCTATTATTTCGGCCTGGCCGCTGCCGGCTGGCTGTTCCATCCGCTGATCCTGGCGCTGGCCGCCCTGCTGGTGTGCGTCGTGCTGTATCGCCGCGACTATCGCTCGGCGGCCCTCGACGTCCTGCGCGGAAAAGCCTGACCATGCAGAAGAACGCACTGGCCGGCGTCGGTTTCGGCCTGCTCGCCTATGGCATCTGGGGATTTTTCCCGCTGTACTTCCATCAGCTCAATCATGTCGCGCCGATGGACATCCTCGCCAACCGCGCCTTGTGGGCCTGCGTCTTCGTCGCCCTGCTGCTGATGCTCAGCCGCCAATGGCACAAGGTCCGGCAGATGTTCGGCAAGCCGCGCCAGATCGCCATGCTCAGCCTGGCGGCACTGCTGGTCGGCAGCAACTGGCTGGTTTTCCTGTGGGCGGTCGGCAACCAGCAAGTGGTCGAGTCGAGCCTGGGCTATTTCCTGACGCCCATCGTCAACGTGCTGCTCGGCCTGCTGGTGCTCAAGGAACGGCTCAACGGCAAGGAATGGCTGGCCATCGGCCTGGCCGTCGCCGGTCTGGTCAATGAAATCGTCACCCTCGGCGGTCTGCCCTGGGTATCGCTGTTCCTGGCCGGCACCTTCGGCACTTACGGCCTGGTACGCAAGCAGGTGCCGGTCGATGCCCTGCCCGGCCTGTGGCTGGAAACCCTGGTCATGCTGCCGCTGTGTTTCGCCTACGCGATCTGGCAGGCCAACAGCGGGCATACGGTGTTCGTTCTGGATACGCCCTCGACCACGCTCTGGCTGATCGGCGCCGGCATCCTCACCGCCCTGCCGCTGATCGCCTTCGCCGCCGCCACCCAGCGCCTGAACCTGGCCACCGTCGGCATGCTGATGTACATCAACCCGACCATGCAGTTCCTGACCGCCATCTACATTTTCGGCGAACCCCTGCAGACCGGAAAACTGCTCAGCTTCGCGCTGATCTGGCTGGGCCTGCTGGTGTTCAGCTGGAGCATGTGGCAGAAACGCCAGGGCGCCTAGCGGTTGGCCCGGGTGTAGCCCATCATCGCTTCCGGCACGCTGTCCAGTGGCATCACCTGATCGGCCGCGCCCAGCTTGATGGCCTCGCGGGGCATGCCGAAGACCACGCAACTGGCTTCGTCCTGGGCGATGGTACTGGCGCCGGCGTCGTGCATTTCCTTGAGTCCGCGGGCACCGTCGTCGCCCATGCCGGTCAGGATGATGCCCAGCGCGTTGGCGCCGGCAAACTTGGCGACCGAGCGGAACAGCACATCGACCGACGGCTTGTGGCGATTGACCAGCGGCCCGTCGACCACCTCGACCAGGTATTGCGCACCGCTGCGCTTGAGCATCATGTGCCGGCCGCCGGGGGCGATCAGCGCCCGTCCGGGCATCACCCGGTCGCCGTCGCGCGCTTCGCGCACTTCGATCTCGCAGATGCTGTTCAGGCGTTCGGCGAACATGGCGGTGAATTTCTCGGGCATGTGCTGAACGATGACGATGCCCAGGCAGGTCGCCGGCAGGCGTGTCAGGATGGCCTCCAGGGCCTGGGTACCGCCGGTCGAGGTGCCGATGGCGATCAACTGGTCGGTGGTGCGCGCCATGGCCGTCGGCGTGCCGGAAGGCAGGACGGCGTCAGCGGTCAGTTTCGGGCGATTCAGTGGCGCCGCCGTGCCGCTGCGCGGTAGCGCGCGCAGGTTCGCCTTGGCGGCGGTACGCACCGCCTGAACGATGTCGTTGGAAGCATCCTCCAGAAAGGCCTTGAGACCGGCCTTGGGCTTGGTGATGATGGTCACCGCGCCGGCTGCCATGGCATCGAAGGTTGCCTGGGCGCCGCTCTCGGCCAGCGACGAGCAGATGATCACCGGCGTCGGCCGCTCGGTCATGATCTTGCGCAGGAAGGAGATGCCATCCATGCGCGGCATCTCGATATCGACGATCAGCACATCCGGCCAGCAGGCCCGCAGCTTGTCCACGGCGAACACCGGGTCGGAGGCGGTGGCAACCACCTCGATGCCCGGCTCCCGCGAAAGTGCCTGAGAAATGACCTGGCGCACCAGTGCCGAGTCGTCAACGATCATTACCTTGATGTTTCCTGCCATGTCCGTCAGTCTTTTTGGTAAATGGTCGGACGAACCTGGGTCAGTCCGCAGGAAATGCCGTTCAGCGTTTCCGAATGACCAATGATGAAATACCCGCCCGGCTGCAGGCGGGGCAGAAGATTACCCACCACCTTGCGCTTGGTTTCGATGTCGAAATAGATCATCACGTTGCGCAGGAAGATCACGTCGAAACGACCGATGTCGGCGGTGATTTCCTGGGTCAGGTTGATGTGGTGGAAAGTGCAGCGGCTGCGCAGGGCCGGCGAGATCAGGAAGGTGCCGGCCTGGCTGCGCACACCCTTGAGGCAGTACTTGCCGAGCAGTGCCGGCGGAATGCCCTCGTTGCGCTCGATCGGATAATGCCCGCGCCTGGCCTTCTCCAGCACCTGCGTGCTGATGTCCGAGCCGACGATTTCCCAGGGCGCATCCTTCAGGTTCTCGGCCAGCAGCATGGCCAGCGTATAGGCCTCCTCGCCGGTCGAACTGGCTGCGCTCCATACCCGGAAGGTCGACGGGCTGCGCCGGTTGGCGAGGATTTCGTCGCGCAGGAAATCGAAATGCTTGGGTTCGCGGAAGAAATAGGTTTCGTTGGTGGTCAGCAGATCGACCATCGTCTGCAGCTCTTCCGGATGTTCGCCGGTGGCCAGCATGCGGTAATACTGGCTGAAGTTGTCGAGCTGGTGGTAACGCAAGCGTTTCTGCAGACGACCGACGAGCAGCACCTTCTTGGCGTCGGACAGGCTGATGCCGGCGAGCTTGTAGATCAGGCGCTGGAACAGCCCGAATTCCTGATCGGTGATAGCGGATTCGCTCATCAGAACAACTCGATTTTCTTGCCGGCAGGCTGTGCCGGCTTGTTGAGCAGGGATTCGGCGTAGGCCTGTTCCTCGCGACGCAGGGATTCCTGGCTGACCAGGCTGGAGGTGACCCGCTTGCAATAAGCGTCGCCGGTGGCGGGAACCAGCAGGATCTTGCGCGACCACGGACCGAGGAAGTCGGAAGCCACCAGCGGAATGCCTTCGCGGTCCAGCCATTCATGGGCGAAATCGGCGTTGCGTTTGCCCACCGCCGGCGCCCCCTGAACCGTGGTGTCGATCACTGCACCGCCGCCAAAGGCCTTGGCCTGCATGCGGTGCTTGGCCGCACCGCGCTGCAGCATGCCGTTGAGCAGGGCTTCCATGCAGGCGTCGCCGGCCAGCAGCACGTCCTCGTCGGCGTGCGTGCCGCGCTTCATTTGCGGCAGCATGAAGTGATTCATACCGGCAATCGGCAGCATCGGGTCGAACAGGCAGACCGCCACGCAGGAGCCGAGCAGCGTGGAAATCGGGCGTTCGCGCTCGACCGCCCACTCCCCCGGGCGGATGCTGCGGGAGAGACGCTCGATGTCCCGGGTGCTCAGACTGCTGTAATCGGTCATCGACGTCCTTGTCCGCGCCCTTGCTCGACGGTGAAGAAGTCCATCAATTCTTGCAGTTGCCCGGCCTGCCCGCCCAGTTCCTCGGCCGTGGCGGCGAGTTCTTCCGAGGCCGAGGCATTCTGCTGGGTGGCCTTGTTCAGTTGGCCCATGGCCTGGTTGATCTGGGCCACGCCCGACGATTGCTCCTGGCTGGCCGAGGCAATTTCCTGGACCAGATCCGAGGTCTTCTGGATGTTCGGGACCATGGCTTCGAGCAGCTGGCCGGCACTTTCGGCCATCTTGACCGACGAACCGGCCAATTGACCGATTTCCTGGGCCGCCACCTGGCTGCGTTCGGCCAGCTTGCGCACTTCCGCCGCCACCACGGCAAAGCCCTTGCCGTGCTCGCCGGCGCGTGCCGCCTCGATGGCCGCATTCAGCGCCAGCAGGTTGGTCTGGTAGGCAATGTCGTCGATGATGCCGATCTTGCCGGCAATCGATTTCATCGCCTCGACGGTCCGGTTGACCGCCGCGCCACCCTCGCCGGCTTCGCTCGCCGCACGCGTGGCGATACCGTCGGTGACCTTGGCATTGTCGGTGTTCTGCGTGACCGACGCGGTCATCTGCTCCAGCGAGGCCGTCGTTTCCTCGACCGAAGCCGCCTGCTCGGACGATGCCTGGCTCAGCGACTGGGCCGTTGCCGAGACCTGGCCAGCGGCATTGGACAAGGCGTCGGCAGCGACGATGATCTGGGCAATGGTGTCGGAAAGCTTGTCCAGCGTGTTGTTCAGGGCCGCCTGCAGGGTGGCGAAATCGCCCTGGTAAGCCTCGGTGATGCGCGGGCTCATGTCGCCCCGCTCCATCGCCGCCAGCACCCGCTGGACATCCTGGATCGGCGTCACGACGGCATCCAGGGTGGCATTGACGCCTTCGACGATCCTGCGGAAGTCGCCCTGATGCAGGCCGGCGTCGGCACGCGTCGCCAGCTTGCCGGCGACCGCGGCGGCCGACAGCATGTTGGCATCCTCGACCAGCTTGTTGACCGCGGCGATACAGGTGTTCAGGTTGTTCTTCAGCGTGTTGAAATCGCCGTTGTAGGTCTCGGTGATGCGCGGCGGAATGTCGCCGCGGGCAATCCGGTCCACGTAGCTGGCAGCGACGTTGAGCGGCCCGATCACGGCGTCGAGCGTGCGGTTCACGCCTTCAACGATGCGCTTGAAGTCGCCGGCATGACGGCTGGCGTCGGCGCGCGTCGACAGCTTGCCCTCGATCGCTGCCGTACTCAGCATGGCAGCGTCGGCGACCAGCTTGTTGACTGCCTCGACGCAGGTGTTCAGGTTGTTCTTGATGACGTTGAAATCGCCGTGATAGGCGTCGGTGATCGGCGGCGGAATGTCGCCCTTGGAAATCCGGTCGACGTAGTTGGCGGCGACGTTGAGCGGCCCGATGACCGCATCCAGGGTCTGGTTGATGCCGGCGATGATGCTGGCGTACTCGCCCGGATGCCGCGAGGCATCGGCACGTACCGACAGATCGCCCTGCAGGGCGGCAGCAACCAGGGCCTGGGCGTCGTGGTCCATGCTGATCAGCACCTGCTGGATTTCCGCCAGCGACGCCTGAACGGCACCGAGTTCGTCCTTGCGGTCGACCTCGATCTGACGCGAGAAATCGCCGGCCGCCAGACGGCTGACACTGCCTTGCGCCGAACCCAGACCACGCACCAGACGGATCATCACCCAGAGGAAGAGGATGTTGAACAACACACCGACCAGGACGACCGCGACCCCCATGCCCAGCGACCAGCGTGCCGCGGCACGCAGCTGCTCGACCTTGGCGCTCAGGTCGCCGACCAGATGGTCCTCGATCACCTTCATGGCGTCGATCTTGTCGCTGATCACCTTGAACCAGTGGGCCGGCTCGACCTCGAAACCGCCTTCGTTGACCTTGTCGAAAACCCGCTGCCGGATCTGTTCGACCTCGCCGTTAACCGGCCCGGCCAGCAGGCCGGAAAGTTCATCGACACGGGCCGGGTCGGCCACCGAGAGGAATTGCTTGACGTAGGCACCCTGGGCCGCCACCACGCTGGCCAGGGTCCGGAACTGGGGCAGGGCGACCGGCGCGTTGGCGGTCAGGATGCCATTGACCGTGGCCCGCTCGCGCCCGGCATTTTCCTTGGCGCGCAGGAACAGGTCGAGTGCGGTCAGGGCCTTGCTGGTGATGTCCTGGTCGCTGATCTTGCCGCTCTCGGTAACCATGTCGAGCAACTGGTCGATGGTGTTCGAGTAATAGGCAAACGATGCCGGCGGCTGCATCTGCAGACCGTCGATCGCCCGCCGCGTCTCGGCCATCTGCTGCATGGCCTTCAGGCTGGCGTCGAGCTTGCCGCGGACACTGTCGCCCAGGCGGGCGACATCGATTTCGGACTGCAGGGTCTCGAATTCCTTGAACACCTGATCGCTCAACTGGCGCTGACTGGTCAAGGTATCGCGGAAACGCTCGCCGCGCGAGGAAAGGAAACCGGCCGACAGCCCGCGCTCCTTCTGCAGTTCGTGGGCCAGACTGCCGCTGGTGATGGCGATCTTCTGCGCATCGGCCACGTCGTCGAGCGACTTCAACTGCTGCCAGTCGCTGAGGATCGAGGAAATGGCGTAATACAGCAGCGCCGCGGTCAATGCCCAGAAGACCGTGAACAGCTGGGTCTTCAATGAATGCAATCGGCTGATCTGAAAGGCCATGTTGTCTCTCCGCGCTATTGTTATGTTTGTATTGGGTACCGTCACCGGTACCCTGATTTAGAATTTTTCGAAATCGGCCTCGTCGAGCACCGCGACAGCGCGCCGCGTGCCCGGCGTTGCGGCGACAGGCCGACTCGCCGCCAGATTTCTGGCAGGCGAAGGCGAACGCCCCTGCGCCACCGAGAAGAAACTCATCAACTCCTGCAACTGGCCGGCCTGACCGCCCAGTTCCTCGGCCGTCGCGGCCAGCTCCTCGGATGCCGAAGCATTCTGTTGCGTCGCCTTGTTCAGCTGCCCCATGGCGTTGTTGATCTGGGCGACGCCGACCGACTGTTCCTGCGAGGCCGAAGCGATTTCCTGGACCAGGTCCGAGGTCTTCTGGATGCTCGGCACCATTTCCTGCAGCAGGCTGCCTGCCCGTTCGGCCATCTTGACGCTGGAACCGGCCAGTTCGCCGATTTCCTGCGCCGCCACCTGCGAACGCTCGGCCAGCTTGCGCACTTCCGCCGCCACCACGGCAAAGCCCTTGCCGTGCTCGCCGGCCCGTGCCGCCTCGATGGCCGCATTCAGCGCCAGCAGGTTGGTCTGGTAGGCGATGTCGTCGACGATGCCGATCTTGTCGGCGATCGACTTCATCGCCTCGACCGTCTTGCCCACCGCGTCGCCGCCCTCGACCGCTTCACTGGCCGACTTGGTCGCCATGTTGTCGGTGACCTTGGCGTTTTCGGTATTCTGCTCGACCGACGACGTCATCTGCTCCAGCGACGCCGTCGTTTCCTCGACCGACGCCGCCTGCTCGGAGGAGGACTGGGACAGCGACTGCGCCGTTGCCGACACCTGGCCGGCAGCATTCGACAGGGCGTCGGCGGCGGTGATGATCTGGGCGACGGTTTCCGACAGGCGGGCAATCGTGTTGTTGAGCGCCTGTTTCAGTGCATCGAAATCGCCGTTGTAATCGGCGCTGATACGCTGGGTCATGTCGCCCTGCTCTATCGCGGCCAGCACCCGCTGGACATCCTGAATCGGCGTCACCACCGCATCCAGCGTCGCATTGACTCCTTCGACGATGCGGCGGAAATCGCCCTGGTGCTGCCCGGCGTCGGCGCGCGTATCGAGCTTGCCGGCGACGGCTGCCACCGACAGCATGTTGGCATCGGCCACCAGCTTGTTGACCGCCTCGATGCAGGTGTTCAGGTTGTTCTTGATGGTGTTGAAATCGCCGTTGTACGAGTCGGTGATGCGCTCCGGGATATCGCCCTTCGAAATGCGGTCGACGTAATTGGCGGCCACGTTCAGGGGGCCGATCACCGCATCCAGGGTGTCGTTGACGCCCTCGACGATCTTGCGGAAATCGCCCTGGTGCCGGGTGGCGTCAGCGCGGGTGGACAGCCGCCCTTCGACGGCCGCAACGGAGAGCGTCCGGGCATCGGCAACCAACCGGTTGACCGCCGCGATGCAGGTATTCAGGTTGTTCTTGATGGCATTGAAATCGCCGTTGTAGCTGTCCGTGATCGCCGGCGGAATGTCGCCCTTCGCGATACGGTCCACGTAACTGGCGGCCACGTTCAGGGGCCCGATCACCGCATCCAGCGTGTGATTGATGCCATCGACGATGGCCCGGTATTCGCCGTGATGCTTTTGCGCATCGGCCCGTACCGACAGTTCGCCGGCAACCGCCGCGTCGCCCAGGCGCCGGGTGTCCTGCACCATTTCCTGCACGGCCTGCTGCACCGAAGCCACGGCGCGGACCACCTCGGCGACCTCGTTCCTGTCCTCGCTGGCCAGCTTGAAGTCGAGATCGCCGACCGCCATCTTGCGCGCGGCCTCGACGACCTCGCCGATCGGCCGGGTGATGCTGCGAATGATCAGCCAGCCCAGCACGATGGCCAGCAGGATGGCTGCCGCACCGAGCGTCAGGGTCAGCGTACGCGCCTTTTCCCCCTGCGCCGAGGCATGTTCGTAAAGGGCATTGGCACTGTCGTTGTAAAAGCTGTTCAGCTTGGCGATGGCTTCCTGCAACTGCGTCGATTTGGGATTCATCTGCCGCAGCAGGACCACGTTGGCCTGGAAGAAATCATCCTGTTTCAGCAAGGCGACGGTGGGATCGAGGCCCTCCTTCAGATAGGCATCAACCGCTGACTCGATGGCGGCCAGCAGGGCCTTTTCCTCGTCGACCATCGCATGCTGCTGCAACTCCTGCAGGACCTGGAGCAACTGCGCCCTGGCCCGGCCGATACCGTCCAGATGCAGGGAGGCCGGATGATCGTGCAACTTGAAGAATTCCGACTTCGGATCGTGCTGCAAGGTCAGCAGACTCTGGATACGGGTGTCGGCCACCATGCGCTGCAACTCGCCGGCCAGTCGCGTCGGCTTCAGCTTCTGCTCGTTGGTGGCCTGCAGATCCTGCCGCGACGTCTCCAGGCCGCGCAGGGCAGCAAAGGAAATCACGAACAGGAAAGCCAGGATCACCGCCAGCAGGATGGTCAGTCTGGAGCCGACCTTCAAGTTGTTGAGCATGATGCCCTCCCCTTTTGTTGTCAGGCCGCCTCGCTGGTGTTGCTCTCGCCGATCTGCGTCAGCATCGCGATTTCCTCGACGGACAGGACTCGGGCCACGTCGAGGATGATGACGAACTTGCCACCGACCTTGCCCATGCCGGAAATGAAATCGGTGCGGATCTTGGCACCGAAACTCGGCGGCGGCTCGATGTCGGAACGCGGAATTTCCAGCACTTCCGAGACGGCATCGACCATCACCCCGATATCGTGCTTCTGGTCGTCCTGCTCCAGCTCGACGATGACGATGCAGGTCCGCCGCGCCACCTGCGACGACTTCCCGCCAAACCGGCAGGACAGGTCGATGACCGGCACCACCGCGCCGCGCAGGTTGATCACCCCGCGGATGAAGCCCGGCATCATCGGAATCTCGGTCACCGTACCGTACTCGATGATTTCCTTGACGTTGAGAATGGCGACGGCAAACATCTCGCCGCCCAGCGTGAAGGTCAGGTACTGCTGCGGCGCGCTGTCGGCGGCCAGTTCGGCCACCGATTTTCCGGCTTTGTTAGCGCTCTGGACAACTTGCCCCATGATGGCCCCCTAACTCAGAATTTCTCGAAATCGGACTCGTCCAGAACCGCTGTCACCGCACGGGACGGCGCACTGCGCGGGGCGCTGACGCTACGGGTGGCCGGCGCGCTGTAAGCGGGTTTGCGGGAAAACCCGGCCGCGCCCTGTTCGACGGTGAAGAAGCCCATCAACTGCTGCAACTGGCCGGCCTGGCCGCCCAGTTCCTCGGCCGTCGCGGCCAGTTCCTCGGACGCCGAGGCATTCTGTTGCGTTGCCTTGTTCAGTTGCCCCATGGCGTTGTTGATCTGGCTGACGCCGACCGACTGCTCCTGCGAGGCCGAAGCGATTTCCTGGACCAGGTCCGAGGTCTTCTGGATGCTCGGCACCATTTCCTGCAACAGGCTGCCTGCCCGTTCGGCCATCTTGACGCTGGAACCGGCCAGTTCGCCGATTTCCTGCGCCGCCACCTGCGAACGCTCGGCCAGCTTGCGCACTTCCGCCGCCACCACGGCAAAGCCCTTGCCGTGCTCGCCGGCCCGTGCCGCCTCGATGGCCGCGTTGAGCGCCAGCAGGTTGGTCTGGTAGGCGATGTCGTCGATGATGCCGATCTTGTCGGCAATCGACTTCATCGCATCGACCGTCTTGCCCACCGCGTCGCCGCCCTCGACAGCTTCCTTGGCCGACTTGGTCGCCATGTTGTCGGTGACCTTGGCGTTTTCCGTGTTCTGGTTGACCGAGGCCGTCATCTGCTCCAGCGAGGCCGTCGTTTCCTCGACCGACGCCGCCTGCTCCGACGACGACTGGGACAGTGATTGCGCCGTTGCCGAGACCTGGCCCGAGGCGTTGGACAGTGCATCGGCCGCGGTGATGATCTGACCGATGGTTTCGGACAGACGAACAATGGTGTTGTTGAGCGCGTCCTTCAGCGTGGCGAAGTCACCCTGATACGACTTGGTGATCGTCTGCGTCATGTCGCCCTGCTCCATCGCCGCCATCACGCGCTGCACGTCCTGGATCGGCGAAACCACGGCATCCAGCGTGTCGTTGACACCCTGGACGATCTTGCGGAAATCGCCCTCGTGCTGGCTGGCGTCGGCACGGGTTTCCAGCTTGCCGGCGACGGCTGCCGCCGACAGCATGTTGGCGTCGGCCACCAGCTTGTTGACCGCCTCGATGCAGGTGTTCAGGTTGTTCTTGATGGTGTTGAAATCGCCGTTGTACGAGTCGGTGATGCGCTCCGGGATATCGCCCTTGGAGATGCGGTCCACGTAATTCGCGGCAACGTTGAGCGGCCCGATGACCGAATCCAGGGTGTCGTTCACGCCCTTCACCACGCGCTGGAAATCGCCCTGATGCCGGCTGGCATCGGCACGCGTGGACAGCTTGCCTTCAACCGCGGCCTGCGACAGCATCGCCGCATCGGCCACCAGGGCATTGATGGCATCGATACAGGTATTCAGGTTGTTCTTGATGACATTGAAGTCACCGTTGTAGCTGTCGGTGATCTTGGCCGGAATCGCACCGCGGGAAATATCGTCGACATACTTGGCCGCCACGTTGAGCGGGCCGATCACCGCATCGAGCGTGTTGTTCACGCCGATCACGATCCTTTGATATTCGCCCTGATACTGGCTGGCATCTGCGCGCGTTGCCAGCTTGCCATCGACGGCCGCCTGGGCCAGACGACCGGCTTCGCTGCTCATGTTGCGCACGGCGGTCACCGCCTTGTCCAGCGAACGCAGCACCTGGCCGACCTCGTCCTTGGCGCTGGCGTCGATCTTCATCGACAGATCGCCGGCGGCGATCTTGTCGGCAATGATCACAGCTTCGCCGACCGGACGGGTGATGCTGCGCGTGATGACGAAACCGAAGATCGCGGTCAGCAACGCCGCGATGACCGCCAGCGTCAGCATCAGGTTTTCCCCGCTCTGCGCCAGTTCGGTTGCCTCGCGACCGGTCTGTTCGACCATGTTCGACTGGTATTTGATCATTTCCTGCAGGGCGCCGATGTAGTCCGCCTGCGCCTTGCGCATGGTGCTGGTCAGGACCGCGACGCCTTCGTCACGGCGACCTTCGCGGAAGAAGGCTGACGCCTTCTGCAACTCAGCCACATAGGCAGCACGCACTGCTGTGACGGTCTTCAGGATTTCCCGCCCTTTTTCGCTGGTCACGGTCTTGTCGAGCTGTTCGAGTCGCTCCGTGATGATCTTGCTCTGCTCCGGAATCCGGTCGAGTTCGCGGGCGGCATCTTCCTTGGAATTGGCCAGTGCGGCATTGCGGACGACCCGGGCGACCACGTTGAGGGCATCGATGACATCGTTGGCCTGGACCGTTTTCGGATATTTGTCCTGGACCAGATCCTGGACCTGCATCTCGAGCGCAACGAGACGGCTATAGCCGATCACCGCGATGGCAATCAACAAGACCAGGGTGACCGTGAAGCCGATCCCGAGCCGGATACCGATTTTTAGATTGTTCAACATGAAGAACTCCTGAATCGAAGCAGACGAAAACTGAAGGGGTTAATTGGCCGCTGTCGAGCGGGGCAAGGCACTATTGGCATTCATGTCGCGCTCTTCCTGACGCACGTTGCGCTGGACCAAGGCCTGGACATCGAGGATCAGGGCAACTTCCCCGGTCCCCAGGATGGTCGACCCGCCGATCCCGCGCAGGTGGCGGAAGATGGTGGACAAGGGTTTGATCACGGTCTGGAACTCGCCCATCAACTGATCGACGACGATTCCCGCCTTCTGGCCGGCAAACTGGACGACAACGATGTTCTCGCGCGCCGGCCGGTCGCCGCCGATCTCGAACATGTCGCGCAGACGGACGAAGGGCAGAACCTCGCCGCGCAGGTTGAGGAAATCGCGATCCGCCGACATGTCCGTGAGTTCGATACACTCGATGACCATGTCCAGCGGAATGACGTAGGCGGACTTGCCGACGCCGACCAGGAAGCCGTCGATGATTGCCAGCGTCAGCGGCAGGCGGATGGTGAAGGTCGTCCCGACGCCTTCGGTCGAACTCACTTCGCAACTGCCGCGCAGGCTCTGGATATTGCGGCGCACCACATCCATGCCGACACCGCGGCCGGAAATGTTGGTCACCTGCTCGGCGGTCGAGAATCCCGGCTCCCAGATCAGGTTGATGATTTCCTGATCGCTCAGTTGCTGGGTTGGTTGGACCAGGCCCTTGTCGATGGCTTTCTGCAGGATTTTTTCGCGTGGCAGGCCACCGCCGTCGTCGACCACCTCGATCACGATGCTGCCCGAATCGTGATAGGCGTTGAGTTCAAGACGACCGTGGCGCGATTTGCCCCGGGCCTCGCGCACATCCGGTTTCTCGATCCCATGGTCCATGGAATTGCGCACCAGGTGCATCAACGGATCGCCGATCTTCTCGACGACCGACTTGTCGAGCTCGGTTTCGGCGCCGGTGATGACCAGATCGATTTCCTTGCCCAGTTCGCGCGAGGCGTCGCGGACGACGCGGTTGAAGCGGTTGAAGGTCTCGCCGATCTGGACCATGCGCAACTGCAGCGCCGAATCGCGAATGTTCTCGACCAGGCGCGACAGGATCGATGTCGATTCGACCAGCTCGCTCTGGCCGCTGCGCTGCGCCAGCAAATTGGCCGACGCACCGGCAATCACCAGTTCGCCGACCAGATCGATCAACTGATCGAGCTTGTCCGCCTGCACCCGGATCAGGCGGGCTTCGACCGCCTTTTTCTCGGAAACCTGGGTCTGCTTGCTGACCGCCGCCTCGACCACTTCCTTCTGCACCACTTTCTGGTCCACCAGGATTTCGCCGATCGGCAGTGCCTCGGCCTCGCTGTCCCCCGCCGGATCGGGCAGGCGGCCGCGCTGCTGGGAACTGAGGGCCTCATCGAGTTCGGCCTGGGTCAGGGCGCCGCAACGCAGCAGCATCTCGCCCAGACGCATGTCGTCTTCGGGCAGTTCCTTGATCAGCTTCAGGTACTCGGACAACTTGCTGTTCGGCGGCAGGATGCGCAATTCGCAGTCATCGCGGCAGAAATCGAAGACCTGCTCGATCTCGGCCTTGGAAGCGCGGGTCTGCAAGCGGATCTCGAAGCCCAGGTAGCACGACTCCGGGTCCATCTCGGCAGCTTCGGGCATGGCATCGGGAATGGTTTCGAGCGCGATGATCTCGCCCAGCGAAGCCAGGAAGCGGATGAAGGACAGGGGGTCCATACCGCCACGCATCATGTGCGGGCCAAAGCGTACGGAAATGTGCCAGCTGTCGGTATTGACCACGCCGCCGCCGGAAGCCTCGACATCGGCCTGCGCCTCGACCACGCTGCCGCCGGAAACCGGTGCAGCCGGTGTCGTGTAGGCAACCAGTTCCTCGAGCAGGGCGTCGCCGGCAGCCTTGATCTCGGCCTCGGGTTCCGCCGCCCCTGACTCAAGCACATCCATCAGGCGCCCGAGATGGTCGCAACAGCGCAGCAGCAAACCGGTCAGGTCGCTGGAAACCTGGATGTCGCCGTTACGCAGGCGGTCGAGCACGTTCTCCACCTTGTGCATGAAGCCTTCGATGAAGTGGCACTCGATGACCCCCGAAGCGCCCTTGACGGTATGCGCGGCCCGGAAGATGCCGTTGATGTTGTCCTGGTTGTCGGGTTGCTGTTCCAGTTCAAGCAGCCCACTTTCCATGGCCTGCAACTGCTCCCGACCTTCCTGAATGAATACGCTGGTCAGTTCATCCACGAATCTGCTCCTTAATGCTGCTCATATGCGGTAATGACGACCGGATCACCGAAAAAAGCGGCGAGATTGCAGAAATCGAGTGTCTGACGCACCACCGGGCTGTGCGCGACGATGGACATCTGCTTGTCCAGTCGCGCCGCTTCGCGCTTGGCCAGGATCAGCAACTGCAATCCGGCCGAATCGATTTCGGCAACCTGGGAAAGATCCAGCTCCAGGCCGTCGGCGGCATCCAAGGCAGCCACCAGCTGGTTCTTCTGGTCGAGCGCGTTGTAGATGGTCATGTCCTCGACAATGACCAGGCGGTTATTGCTCCCCATACAACCTCCGTCAGAACAGTTCGATCTTTGCCGACCCGCCGGATGCCTTGGCATTCACGCTGGGTGACTGGTGCAAGGCTTCCTGATGACTGATCCGCTGTGCATCCATGACGTACTTGCCGTACAAGTCGTCGAGGTGCTCGGCCAGCGGCACATATTCGAAGGTTTCGCCTTCGGCGTCGCGAATGCGCCGGGCCAGGGTGTCGGCATGCTCGTCGAGCTTGCGCAAGGCATTGGAGACGATTTCGATCTGCTGGCGGGTGATGTCCTGGAACTGGACGCAGGCCAGCACATCCATGAACATCCGGGCCAGTTCGCCGCTGGCTTCGCGGACCGTACGCAACACGTTGAGGTCATGATCGAGCAGGGTCTGGTAACCCTCGCCCAGACTGCCGAGCTGGGCGGCAAACTCGGTCAGGGCCGCACGCTCGCCTTCCACGCTGGAATGCGCAAGCTTGTCCTGGAACTGGGTGCGGATCGAGCTGGCAACCCCGTTGATCCCCTCGTTGATCTTGTTGACCGCGACATCGGTCTCGGTCGACAGCTTGCGTACCTCGTCGGCAACCACGGCAAAACCCCGCCCGGCTTCGCCGGCCCGAGCGGCTTCGATGGCCGCGTTGAGCGCCAGCAGATTGGTCTGGCTGGAAATATCCTTGACCAGCCGGACCAGCGTACCCAGGCCTTGGGCCTCATTCACGATCTGCTCGATGCGCTGCTGATCGAGTTGCGCTTCCTCGATCCGCTTGCGGATGTAGGAATCCATTTTTTCGATCAGCGCACGATTGCCCTGGATATCCTCCTCCGAGCTGTTCGCCAGTTCGCTCGATGTCCTGGCCGTTTCCGCGACGAAATTATCCAGGGTGGTCACTACCGAATCGATGGCCTGCAGGCGTTCCGTAATGTCGTAAGCGGCTTTTTCGGTGGCGGCAACAATCCCGTCCAGCTGCCTGCGCAACACTTCGTTGAAATTGCGCACGCCGGCCAACTCCCGGGCAACCTCCTCGCTGACCGTCTCGACATTGCTGATCTTGCCGACGATTTCCTCCTGCTGCGTCGTCATCCCCAGCATCGCATCGCGGTACACCGCCAGGGAGACCAGGCGTTGCGCCAGGTAAGCCGCCAGCACCAGGAAGACAGAACCAACGGCATCGCCCAGCGGATTGCTGAATCCCAGGCCGGGCAGCAAGATCTCGTGAAACCATTCGTTGAGCAGGTAGACCACGACGAAGGCAACTGCCGCCACTAGGAGCGCAACGATCAAGCCCCGACGTTTCAGGTTATCGATCGGCATGTCAATGACCTCAGCGCAGGACCAGCTTGATGGTATTCAGCAGTTCGTCCGCGGTCGCGGGCTTGACGATCCAGCCCGACGCACCGGCCGCCTTGGCCTCCAGCTTGCGCGACTGTTGCGACTCGGTGGTCAGGAACAGGATGGGAATGAACTTGTAAGCCGGCAGCTTGCGCACTTCCTTGATCAACTCGATCCCGTTGATGCCGGGCATGTTCAGATCGGTGATCAGCAGGTCGACCTTGACGCCGGCCTGGAATTTCTTCAACGCCTCTTCACCGCTTCCGGCCTTCTCGGTGGCGTAACCCGCCTTGCCGAGAATGTTCGAAATGCTGAGCAGGATGGTGGCTGAATCATCGACTAGGAATATTGTTTTCATTGCGTGCAGACTCTTATTGGGGTTGCTGGGCTGTTCTTGATGCCGCCCGGAGAACGACGAACTTATGGTACAAGCAAAATTAATTATTACAAACCACAAAAACCGCAATATCCAGCAGGTTATTCATAACAATTTCAGCTTTGCCGGAAAGCTCTCAAAAACGCAAGGCATCGGAGAGTGAATCGACCTCCCGCCGGGACTCTTCGAGAATTTCGGTGAGCAATTCCTCGCCGATCAGCAACTCGATTTCGGCACTCCCGCGGGATGGTGAACCACCATCGCCCCGGACATGCAGCGGCGATGGGACCGGACACAATTCCTCGGCCAGCAGCAGCGTGTCGCCAAGGGTCGCCGGCGGCATCCCCAGATAACCGTCCCAATAGGTGTCGACCGCCGCCCGGATGTTCTCCGGAACATTCAGCACCCGCAGCAGCGGCTCGCCGATCGTGCGCTCGCCGCATTCGATCCATTCGGCAAAATCGTCGCCGAGGATACCGGGGTAATCCTGGCTGCGCGAAAGCAGGTAAAACCCCGCGACTTCATGGACGATACCGGCGAACATCGCCGCCTCCGGATCGAGCCGGGTAACCCGGCGGGCCAGCACCCGCGCCAGCGCCGCCACATGGGCACTGTGCGCCCACAGTTTCTCCGCCAGTGCGCTGGCGTCCGCCGGTATCGAATTCCCGGCCATCTGCCGCGCGACGACTGCCATGGCCAGGGTGCGCACCGTGGCCAGCCCGATCCTGGCAATGGCCGAGCGCAGATCGTCGATTTCCCGCCCGTAGGGGTTGTAGGCCACCGAATTGGCCAGTGCGACGATGCGCGCCGACAACACCGGCTCGGCCTGCACCAGTTTGGCGACGGCGTCGATGTGACAATCGGGATCGGCCAGCATGTCGCGGATGCGCAACGCCAGCCGGACGCTGGTCGGGAAGACCACACCGTGCTCGCTGATCTGCGCAGCTATTGCCGAGAAAACCTGTGCCTTGTCCAAGATACCCCCCCTGCCGGCAACGGTATCAGATCATCGAATCTCCTGCTACCGCAATATCCCCGGCACAAGGGAAATCAGGCGTTCAGGGCACCCGCCGCCGCAGGGCCATATGCGCCGAAACCATGCCGGCAATCTCGGATTCCATGCCGCTTCCCCGGCGGCAGCCGAGCAACAGGTGGAGCAGGCCGCTGGTGAAGGCCCAGGTATCGCGGGCAACCACATCCGGATCAAGCCCGGCCCGAAGATAACCCTTCTCGGCCGCCAGCCGGTACATGCGCAGGATCTTGTCGAGGAATTCCTGCGCCGGCCGACCGACTTCCTGTTCGATGCTGGCGAATTCATCGACATATTCACAGCGCGAGATCATGATCTCGAAAACCTCGCGAAACTCGGCATTCTCCACCAGCACCCGGAAAAACTGGCGGATCGAACCCTCGATGGCATCCAGCGGATTGTGTAGCGCAGGATCGTAAAGGATGGCATCGGTACTGCCGATCATCGGCGCGAACATGGCGTCGCGCATTGCAAAAAACAGCTCGGCCTTGTCCTTGAAGTGCCAGTAAACCGCACCGCGGGTGACACCGGCCTCACGGGCGATGCGGTCAAGCGAGGAACGACTGACGCCACACGCGTGAAATACGCGTCGGGCAGCATCGATGATCTCCTGACGCGTCCGCTCGGCTTCTTCCTTGGTTTTCCTGACCATTTCCTTCTCCTGTTGCCTGCTGCTTTCCCCGGGCGGACGCCATGGTAAATCGCCTGCCCGATAAAACGAAATGTTTTACATACATTCGTGTCTGTATATAATAACGCAAAAATTTCCCGGAGCCCCAACTCATGAAAACGCTGAAGCCCACCTTGCTTGCCTTGGCCATCTGTACCCTCGGCCTCGCCGCCTGTTCCGATCAACAAGGGGCTGCCGGCCCGCAGATGGGGCCGATGCCGGTCACCGTCCTGGAAATGCAGCCGCGTACCGTACCGACCTCGATCGAGGTCATGGCACAGACCGAAGGCGCGCGCGAGACCGAAGTCCGCGCCCGGGTCGGCGGCATCCTGATCCGCCGCCTTTATCAAGAAGGCGAGGTGGTCAAGGCCGGCCAGCCGCTGTTCCAGATTGACCGGGCACCGTTCGAGATCGCCCTGGCCGAAGCCCGCGCCCGCGCCGACCAGACGGCGCGCGAGAAACAACGCCTGAAAGGCCTGGCCGAAGCCCGGGCAATCAGCCAGAAGGATTACGACGACGCCGTCTCGGCCGATGCGATGGCCCAGGCCGCGCTGCGCCAGGCCGAACTCAACCTGTCGTGGACCACCGTGACCGCGCCGGTCGCCGGCACCAGCGGGCGCGCCGTGCGTTCCGAGGGCAATCTGGTGAATACCGGCAGCGACAGCCTGCTGACCTCGATCTACCAGACCAACCCGATGTGGGTCAGCTTCTCGCTGGGCGAGAGCGATCTGGCCAAACTGCCGGCCGGCCGGGTCCGCGACGAAGACGTGCGCGGCGTCGAGCTGATCCTGGCCAACGGTCAGGTTTATGGTCAGCCGGGCAAACTCAACTTCGTTGCCGCCAATCTCGACACGACCCTCGGCACCCAGGCGTTGCGCGCCGAATTTGCCAACCCGGAACAGCAACTGCTGCCCGGCCAGTTCGTCCGTGTACGCCTGCTCACCGGCGAACGCGACGGCGTTTTCCTGGTCCCGCAGACGGCGGTGATCCAGAGCGAACAGGGTAACCTGGTGATGACCGCCGACGCCGAGAACAAGGTCGCCCCGCGCCCGATCAAGACCGGTGAATGGTACGGCAAGGACTGGGTGGTGCTCGGCGGACTGCAGCCGGGCGACAAGGTCATCGTCGACAACCTCATGAAACTGCGCCCCGGCGCCCCGGTCGCGCCGCATCCGCCGGCCGCCCCGGGCAAGCCGGCCGGCGCCGCACCTGCCGCAACGGCCAAGGCCGAGTAAGGGGCAAACATGTCTAAATTCTTCATCAACCGACCGATCTTCGCGTCGGTCATCTCGATCATCATCGTCATTGCCGGCCTGGTCGCCGCGCAGGTACTGCCGATTGCCCAGTACCCGCAGATCGCCCCGCCGACAGTGATGATCACCGCCACCTATCCCGGCGCCTCGGCCGAAACCCTGGCCCGCACCGTCGCCGCACCGATCGAGGAACAGTTGAACGGGGTCGAGAACCTCGCCTACTTCACTTCCTCGGCGTCGGCCAACGGCAGCGTCGCCATCACCGCCACCTTCGACGTCGGCACCGACGTCGATACCGCGGCGGTCAACGTCAACAACCGGGTCAAGGCCGCCGAAGCCCGCCTGCCCGAGGAAGTCCGGCGCAACGGCGTGATCGTGCAGAAGCGCTCGAACGACATCCTCAAGGTGATCGCGCTCGACTCCGAAGCCGGCAAGTACAACACCCTGTTCCTGTCGAACTACGCCAGCCTGAACATCGTCGACGAACTCAAGCGGGTTCCCGGCGTCGGCGACGTGACCATCTTCGGCGCCCAGGACTACTCGATGCGCGTCTGGCTCAAGCCCGACCGCATGGCCCAGCTCGGCGTGACGACGGCGGAAATCGCCAGCGCCATCCGCGCCCAGAACGCCCAGAACGCCGCCGGCAAGATCGGCCAGGAACCGGCGCCGGACGACCAGATGCTGGTGTACACGGTGACCGCCAAGGGCCGCCTGCTCAGCGAAGAGGAATTCGGCAACATCGTCATCCGCGCCAGCGGCCCCGGCGGCCTGCTACGCCTCAAGGATGTCGCCCGCATCGAACTCGGCGCCTACAGCTACGACCAGCAGGTCACCCTCGACGGCCAGCCGACCATCGCCATGGGCGTCTTCCTGCAGACCGGCGCCAACGCGCTGGACGTCGCCAAGCGCGTCCGGGTCAAGATGGAGGAACTGAAGACCAAGTTCCCCGAAGGCATGGGTTACATCATCCCGTTCGACACCACGCGCTTCGTCTCGGCATCGATCAACGAAGTCGTCTGGACGCTGATCGAAGCAGCGCTGCTGGTCATCGCCGTCGTCTATCTCTTCCTGCAGAGCTGGCGTGCGACCTTGATCCCGATGGTGGCGGTGCCGATCTCGCTGATCGGCACTTTCGCTGGGCTGTGGCTGTTCGGTTTCTCGATCAACACCCTGACGCTGTTCGCCATGGTGCTCGCCATCGGTATCGTCGTCGATGACGCGATCGTCGTGCTGGAGAACGTCGAGCGCCTGATGAGCGAGGAGAAACTGCCGCCCAAACAGGCGGCGATCAAGGCCATGCACCAGGTGCAGGGCGCGCTGGTGGCCATCGTCCTGGTACTGTGTGCGGTGTTCGTGCCGGTCGCCTTCCTCGGCGGCATCGCCGGCCAGCTCTACAAGCAGTTCGCCGTCACCGTGGCGGTCGCCGTCTTCCTTTCCGGCGTCGTCGCACTGACCCTGACGCCGGCCCTGTGCGCCCTGCTGCTCAAGGCCCAGCACAGCCCGAACCGCTTCTTCGCCGGCTTCAATCGCATGTTCGACCGGCTCACCGACAACTATGTGCGCACCGTCGGCTTCACCCTGAAGCACGGCATCGTCGGCGCCCTCATCTTCGTCGCCGTGATCGGCATCAGCACCCTGTTCTTCCGCGTCATTCCCGGCAGTTTCGTGCCCTCGGAAGATCAGGGCTACCTGATCTCGGCGCTGATGCTGCCCGACGGCGCGACGCTCAAGCGCACCCAGGCGACCGGCGAGAACATGCGCGAGATGATTGCCCAGGACCCGGCCGTCCGCCACACCTTCGTGGTTTCCGGTTTCGACCTGATCGGCGGCGGCAACAAGCCCAACGCCGGCACCATGTTCGTGCCGCTCAAGGACTGGTCGGAACGCGACGCCAAAGCCCAGGACCTGGCCGGCAAGTTCATGGGCATCGGCATGATGCAGGCCGACGGCATGGGGCTGGTGTTCAACCCGCCGCCGATCATGGGCCTGGGCAGCGCCGGCGGTTTCGAGGTCTATGTACAGAACCGCGTCGACGGCGATGCCATGAAGCTCAACGAAGTCGTCCAGAATTTCATGGCCGACCTGCAGAAACACCCGGAATTCACCCGTATCTCGACCTTCTTCCGCCCGACCGTGCCGCAACTGTTCATCGAGGTCGACGAAGCCAAGGCGCTGGCGCTGGGCATCCCGCTGACCGACGTCTATTCGACGCTGCAGAGCACCATGGGTGCGCTCTACGTCAATGACTTCAACAAGGCCGGCCGCGTCTATCGGGTGCAGTTGCAGGCCGAAGCCAATTACCGGATGAAGCCGGACGACATCGGCAAGGTCTACGTGAAGAGCACAGCCAGCGGCAAGATGATTCCGCTGTCGGCGATCAGCACCGTGAAGAACGTCGTCGGCCCCGAACAGGTCGAACGCTTCAACGGCTTCGTCGCAGCCAAGGTGATGGGCGATTCGAAACCCGGCATCAGCTCGGGCGACGCCATCCGCATCGTCGAGGAAGTCGCCGCCGCGACCCTGCCCGACGGCTACGGCATCGCCTGGACCGGCCAGGCCTACCAGGAAAAGCAGACCTCCGGTTCGTCGATCCAGGCGTTCGCCTTCGCCATCATCATGGTCTTCCTGATCCTTGCCGCCCAGTACGAGAAGTGGTCGCTGCCGCTGGCCGTGGTCATGGCCGTCCCGTTCGCGCTGATGGGCGCACTGACGGCGATCTGGCTGCGCGGCATGCCCAACGACATCTACTTCCAGATCGGTCTGGTCGTGCTGATCGGCCTGGCGTCGAAGAACGCCATCCTGATCGTCGAGTTCGCCGCCCAGAAATACGCCGAAGGCCTGAGCGTCAGGGATGCCGCCCTGGCTGCCGCCCGCCTGCGCCTGCGCCCGATCATCATGACCTCGCTGGCCTTCGTCCTCGGCGTCGTGCCGCTGGTCAAGGCCACCGGCGCCGGCGCTGCCGCCCGCCAGTCGATGGGTACCGGCGTTTTCGGCGGGATGATCGCCGCCACCTTCATTGCCACCATTTTCGTGCCGCTGTTCTTCCTCTGGCTGGAACGCGGCAAGCAGATCGACCCGACGCATCTCGACGTCGAAGAGGAGCAAGCATGATGCGCCGTCCCCTGTTTCGCCTGACCCCGCTGGCCCTGGCCGTGTTGCTCTCCGGCTGTGCCGTCGGCCCGGACTACCTGCGCCCGGCCAACTGGCTGCCGGCAGCCTTCAAGGAAGCGCCGACCGCCGTCGCCGAGACGAAGACCGACAATCCGGCCATCGTCCAGCAGTGGTGGACGCTGTTCAACGATACGACCTTGAACGAACTGGTTGACCTGGCGCTGCGCCAGAACGCCGACCTGCGCAGCGCCGTCGCCCGCGTCGAGCAGGCCGATGCCGCCGCCCGCGAGGCCGGCGCCAGCCTGTTCCCCAACGTCGACGCCCAGGCCGCCGGCAGCAATACGCACCTGAGCGAGAAGACCGCCACCTGGTCGGTCAACTCGCCGGAAGTGCTGCGCGCGCGCAGCGCCGGGCTCAGCCTGTCCTACGAACTCGATGTCTGGGGCCGCGTCCGCCGCAGCAACGAGGCCGCCCGCGCCAGCCTGCTCGCCAGCCAGTACGGTCGCGACAGCATCCGCCTGTCGGTGGCCGGCCTGGTCGCCGCCAACTACCTCAACCTGCGCACCCTCGATGCCCAGCTGGCGATCACCGCCGAATCGCTGAGCAGCCGCGAGGAAAGCGCCAAATTGGTGAAAACCCGGGTCGATGCCGGCCTGGTGTCGCCACTCGACCAGTACCAGGCCGACGGCGCCCTGGCCGCGCTGCAGGCCCAGCAGGCCGAACTGCGGCGCAGCCGGGCACTGCTCGCCCACCAGCTGGCGCTGCTGACCGGCAAGCCCGACCTGGAAATCGCCGCCGGCCCCTTGTCGGCCATCCCGCTGCCGCCGCAACCGCCGGCCGGCCTGCCGGCCGACCTGATCGAGGCCCGCCCCGATGTCCGCCAGGCCGAACAGCAGCTGATCGCCGCCAACGCCAACATCGGCGTCGCCAAGGCCGCCTACTACCCGAAGTTCTCGCTGACCGGCGTGCTCGGCAGCGAAAGCAAGACGCTGTCCGACCTGTTCTCCAGCGGCGCCGGCACCTGGTCTGCCGGCCTGTCGCTGCTGATGCCAATCTTCGATTTCGGCAAGACCGGCGCCCGCGTCGACCAGGCCAAGGCGCTCAACCAGCAGTCGCTGATTGCCTGGCAGAAGACGCTGGAAACGGCGTACAAGGAAGTCCGCGACGCCCTGGTCAGCCTGAACGAACTGGGCACCGCCGAAAGCGCGCAGGAAAATCGCGCCGACAACGCCCGCAAAGCCCTCGACCTGGCCCGCCTGCGCTACGACGCCGGCTATTCCGGCTACCTGGAAGTGCTCGACGCCCAGCGCAGTGCCAACGAGGCGCAACTGGCCGCCGTTGCCACGCGTCAGGCCCGCCTGAATGCGGCCGTCGAGCTGTTCAAGGCACTGGGCGGCGGCTGGCGCGCCGGCGCCTGAAATCGCGTTCCCGGTCAGGCTGGCCCGGTCTCGGCGGCCAGCCCGATCAACGAGGAAAAAACCAGGGATGCACCGTCGCCGACGGAATCCACGGCATTTTCCTCATGCAGCGTATCGGTCAGCACGCGCAGGAGCAGCTGCCAGTGCGTCCCGCCGGCAAAGGCATTGAAATAGGCCAGCGAACCGGCGAAGTCCTCGCCCAGGCAACGGCATAGATGACCGCCCAGCACCTGGCCGCCCAGCGCCGACCCCTCGACGGCATAAACCACGCCGAGCAGCCCGGCCGCAGACGCCGGCAGGCAGACTTCGGCAGCGACCGGAAGCGGCGCCCCCAACGTGGCCAGATCGACAGCCAGCAAGGCGCGTCGCGGCCGGTAGAGATGGGCGAAAGGCGTCGCCGCCAGACGCCGCATGAGTTCATCTTCCAGACCGTGGTAAAAGGCATGGAAGATACTCAGCGCCTTCGTCACATCGGCAGGCGAGACATCGTCCCGGGTCAGGCGGCTGAACGCGGCACAGGTCTCCAGTTGACGGTGCAGGACCGACGTCCTCGCCCGCAGGCGGCTCAGCGGATCAGTCACGGCGGCCCAGCTGCATCAGCAGTTCACGCAGTTTGAGACCGAGCAGCCGGGCTTCGTTATCCCAGGGACGACTGCGCCCGAGGCGCTTCTCCACCCATTTCTCGAAGGAACGCCGCGGCGCAATGCCGTACACCCCGTCATGGCGCTCCACGGGTTTGTCGGGATTGCCACCCCAGGCCACATCGTGGATGTGCTCGTGCCGCGTCAGGTAGACCCGCAACATCAGGCCGTCCGCCGTTTTCGCCTTGACCGCGAGCACACCGGCCACGCGCGACAACGGACAATCCGGCAACTGGCGCGACAGGGATTCGGCCAGCCAGACCGGATCGATCTGCTGACCGACGAACCAGTCGTCGATATGCGACAAGGTGTCGGACTCGAATCCTTCCCCCCAGTCCACATGCCCTTCGTTCAGGCACAGTTGCACGCCATCGGCACCGAACTCCGCCGCCAGCCAGGTTCCGAGGCGCGGCCAGGCGGCGACGATATCGCCGGCTTCGTGCACGATCTCCCGAGCCTCGCCGAAACGGCGCACCAGGCCGTCGAGCAACTGCATGCGGCGCTGGGCAAAGTAGGCCGCCAGACCCAGCGTATGCGAGCGCACTTCCTGCGACGCCTGACTGAGTCTGCCCAGCCCGACCTGGCACGGCATCGCGTTATGGCAGGCGACCAAACCCCACAATTGCCCGCCGACGACAATCGGAAACGACAGCGACGCACCGACCCCCATGTTGGACAGATAAACGGCATGTACCGGCGAAACGCTGCGCAGGTCCGAATAACTCAGATCGGGCGGGATATCGTCGCGCCCGAGCAGGGGCACGGGTGTCGCCAGCGCATCCGGGATCAGTCGCCAGGGATTCTGCTGGTAGAGCACGCGGGCAATCTGCGGGATGTCGCTGGCCGGGAAACGCAAACCCAGGTAAGTACCCTCCGCGCCTTCCTGGCGTACTTCGGCCAGCACCTCGCCGTCCCCGTCCTCGAGGAAGCGGTAGTACATGACCCGCTGGAAGCCGGTATGGATGCAGACCTTCTCGATCAGCGCCTGACGCTGCGCCTCGACTTCATCGTGGCTGGCCGGCGGCACCACACCCTGGGTCGCGATGCTCGGGAAAACCGGGTCCTCGCAACAGGGAATCAATTCAACGATGATCCGGCCCTGGGCGTTGCGGGTCAGCACCACGTCAAGCCGGCCATCGCGGCCATTCAGGGCGGCCTCGTACTGCAGGCGGCTGCCTGCCCGTTCGCCGAGTTCGCCGGCCATCTCGGCCAGCGGTGCCGGCATCGGCGCATCAAGTGCGACGATGAAATCGTCCGCCAGCAACTGGGCGGCGTTGGTCGAGAAATGACTGATCCGCGATTGCTCGTCGATCACCAGCAGGGCGCCATGCGGCTGTATGGCCCCGGAAAGATGCAATTCTTCCTTTTCGCATTCGTCGATGAAACGTCTATCCACCTTCAACCCTCGCCAACAAGTCCTCGAAATCAACCGTTTCCAGCGGCCGCGACAAATGGTAGCCCTGCACCACCTCGCAACCATGGCTGGTCAGCCACTGCATCTGCCTTTCGTTTTCCACCCCTTCGGCCACCGAGCGCAGGCCCAGCGCCTGCGCCAGCCCGAGTACCGCGCGGGCAATCGCCTCGTCGTCCGTATCGCTGCCCAGGCCATCGACGAAGCTCTTGTCCACCTTGAGTTCGGCGAGCGGCAGACGCTTGAGATAGATCAGCGAGGAATAGCCGGTCCCGAAATCATCGACACTGATGGCCACGCCGCTCTGGTGCAGACGATTGAGATTGCCGATCACCGCCTCGCTGTTCTCGAGCAGGGCGCCTTCCGTGATTTCCACCTGCACCAGGCCGGCCGGAACGCCGCTGTCCTGCAAGGCAAGCACCAGGGAATCGGCCATGTCGGCCTCGCGCACGTTGCGCGGCGAACAGTTGAAGGCGATCGGCGGCACCTTCAGCCCCAGCTGCAACCAGGTCGCGATCTGGCTCAACAGGAGTTTCTGCACCATCCGCGTGACGTCCTTGATCAATCCGCAGGCTTCGCACACCGGAATGAATTCCCCCGGTGAAACGTCGCCCAGCTCGGGGTCGCGCCAGCGCAGCAGAGCCTCCGCGCCGACCAGGGGATGGCCGGACTGAAGGCTGAACTTGGGTTGATAGACCAGGCGCAGCCGCCCCAGATCCAGCGCTGCCCGCATCGCGCTTTCCATCGTTGCCCGCTTGAGCAGACGGACGTGCAGGTCGGGAACAAAAAATTCGACCCGGTTGCGCCCCAGTTCCTTGGCCCGGTACATCGCGGTATCGGCCGCCTTGACCAGTGCATTGCTGTCCTGCCCGTCCTCCGGGAAGAAGGCGACGCCGACGCTGGCCGAGACAAACAGCTGGCGCCCCTGGATATCGAACGACGCCGCCAGCTCATCGACGATACGTCGCGAAATCCGGCCCGCACCCTCGGCGTCGCAATCGGAGAGCACCGCCGTGAATTCGTCGCCGCCCAGCCGGGCCACCGTATCGACATCGCGCATCACCTGCTGCAGGCGGTTTGCCGCCTGCCTCAGCAGTTCGTCGCCGATGTCGTGACCCAGGGTGTCGTTGATGTCCTTGAAGTTGTCGAGGTCGATGAACATCAGCGCCAGCCGTTCCTGCTTCCGCCGGGCCTGGGCCAGGGCGTGACGCAGGCGGTCCTGGAACAGGGTGCGGTTGGGCAGCCCCGTGAGCACGTCGTGGGCAGCCAGATACTCGGCCTTGCGCTGGGCATTCTTGATGTCGGTGATGTCGGAAAAGACCGAGACGAAATGCTCGACCCGTCCATCGGCGTCATCGACCCGGTTGATCGTCAGCCACTCGGGGAAGACCTCGCCGCTTTTCCGGCGATTCCAGATTTCGCCCTGCCAGAAACCCTTGTCGCGCAAGGCACCCCACATGGCCGCATAAAAATCGGCACTGTGCCGGCCCGACTTCAATAAACGTCCGACCTGCTTGCCCACCGATTCCTCGATGCAATAACCGGTAATTGCCGCGAACGCCTTGTTGGTCGTCTGGATCACACCCTGCGGGTCGGTCACGACGATGGCTTCGCCCGCCTGGTCGAAAACCCGAGCGGTGATCCGCAACTGCTGTTCGGCCAGCTTGCTGACCGAAACATCTTCGGCTTCGAAAATCAGGGCCACGGGATTGCCCGACGGGCCGTAAAGACTCTGGTGCACGGCGCGCAGGTAACGAACGCCGCGGACATCGTTGATCTCGTACTCGACGGTCACCGCCATCCGGCTGCGCAGCGAGGACACCGTGCTATCCCACAGATTGACTGCCAGTTGGTGATCGAACAGCGAAAAATCGTTCTTGCCGAGTACGTCCTGATCTTCGAGGCCGAAGAACTCGATGAAACGGCGGTTGGCGTAAATGTAGTTGCCGGACACATCGCGCATGGCGAAGATCACCGTGGTGTTCTCCATCAGCGCATTGAGCCGCTCCTCGGACTGGGACAGGGCTTCCTGGGTGCGGACAATGTCGGTCACATCGATGAAGCTGACCACTAGGGAACTGATGCTCCCGGTTTTCCCGAGCCCTGGGGAAATCAGTACCCGCAGGTCGCGCTTGTCCACCTGGACCAGGATCTGCTCGCGGTCGCCGTGGGCCAGCGCCCGCCCCAGCCAGGTTTCCATCTCGCCCAACGCTTCCGGCAGGCGCAGGCGCGAAAGATGCTGGCGCAGCGCCGTCGACCGGAGATCGAAGCGCCGCGCCGCCGGCGCGTTGAAACGACTCAACTGCAACGAACGATCGAAGACCAGGACCGGATATTCCAGCGCATCGTAGAGGTGGGCGTAATCCTCCGACAGGCGCGACAGTTCGATGGTCTTGACGTTGAGTTCTTCGTTCAGGCTGACCAGTTCCTCGTTGGTCGCCTGCATTTCCTCGTTGGCGGCTTCGAGTTCCTCGTTGGTCGCCTGCAATTCCTCGTTGGCGGCCTGCGACTCCTCGTTGAGGGCCTGCATTTCCTCGTTGGCGGTCGCCATTTCCTCGACCAGCGCCTGCAGATGCTCGCGCGTGGTCAGCAGTTCGTCTTCAAGCTGCTGCGTGGTGCTGGGTTGAACTTCCTCGACCGCGACTTCCTTGACCGCTTCCGGGGCAAAGATGACCAGCAGCAATTCGCCCGAACCGTCGGATACCGGCTCGACGATGATGCGCAGGTAGTCGCGGCCCAGACGCCGCCGCCGGCCCTTCTGGGTCGAGTTCTGCTGCTGGCAGCGACGCAGCAGCGTCAACACCTCGCCGCGCAGATCGGGGACCACGACATCGCCCAGTAACAGGCGCGACGCGCCGACCGGGAAGTGCATGAGCTTTTCAACTTCGCCCGCAGTGTGCAGGACATTCCCTTCCCGGTCACAGATGGCCACGGTCAGGCCGAAATGCGACACCAGCCCGGAGAGCAGCAATTCCAGCCGCCGGTCGCGCCGCTGCACGGTCGTCCGCAACGAACTGACCGGCAGGCTTGAGGAAGTCGGGATGATCGGCATCGAATCGCCCTGCTTGCGGAACAGGCGCTCGCGGCGATCGATGGTCGAAAAATGCTGTTCGGCCTGGGCAATGCTTTCCGAACGCCCAAGGAAAAGATAAGCGTCGGCGGCCAGCCCGAAGTGGAAAATCTTCAGCACCTTGCTCTGCAGCGGCGCATCGAAATAAATCAGCACGTTGCGGCAACTGACCAAGTCGAGACGCATGAAAGGCGGGTCGCTGACCAGGTTGTGACGGGCAAACACGATCATGTCGCGCAATACCTTGCCGGCTTCGTAGGTATTGCCGATCTGCTTGAAATAGCGGTCGAGCTGGTCCGGCCCGAGTTCGCTCATCGAGGCGGCGGCATAAACGCCGCGGCGGGCGACGTTGAGCGCCTCGTCATCGACGTCGGTGGCGAAAATCTGGACCCGGTACTGCTCCAGCTTGTCGCCGAGCGCGTCGGCAAACAGCATGGCAATCGAGTAAGCCTCCTCGCCGGTCGCGCAACCGGCGACCCAGACCCGGATTTCGCTGCCCGGCGCCTTGCGCGCCACGATGTCGCCAACCACCCGCCGCAAGGCGGCAAAAGCCTCGCGATCACGAAAGAATGCGGTCACCGAGATCAGGATGTCGCGGGCCAGCAACTCCAGCTCTTCGGGATGGCGCTCGACCCAGCGCAGGTAAGCGGCCAGGTCCTCCCCGCCGGTAGCGAACTGGCGACGACGGATGCGCCGCATCAGGGTGCCGACCTTGTAACCGGAAAAATCGAACTGAAGCCGGTCGCGCAGGCTGACCAGCAGATTCTGCAGCAGGTCCGGCGGCGCCTCGACTTCGCTGCCGGCCGGCGGCAGCTCCAGCAGACGGGGAATCTGGTCGGCGATTTCTTCCGGCGTCAGCACATGATCGACCACGCCGGCCTCGATGGCCGCCCTGGGCATGCCGTCATACTTGGCGCTATCCGGCCGCTGGGCCAGCGTGAAACCGCCGGCCGCCTGAATCGCCCGCAGACCGGCAACGCCGTCCGAACCGGTGCCGGAAAGCACGACGCCGATGGCAGCATCGCCCTCCTCGGCGGCCAGCGAGATCAGGAACTGGTTGATCGACGGCTTGGGAACGACCTCGGGCGCCGCCGTCATCAGACAGAAGCAGCCTTCCCGGATCAGGGCATTCGAGTTGGCCGGAACGACGTAGATGACCCCGGCCTCGGGCACGTCGCCCTGTTCCATTTCCTTGACGTGCAGGGAGGTTTCACGGCCGAGTATCTCGACCATCATGCTCCGGTAACTCGGCGACAAGTGTTGCAGAACGACGTAAGCGCACGGCAGGCCGGGTTTCAAATGGCTAATCAACTGCGTGATCGCTTCCAGACCGCCCGCCGACGCACCGATGCCGGCAATAGCAACACTGCCCATGTGGATTCTCCCTGTTTCGGGATATCGTATCAGAGTTGCTTGATATTACCGTCGGCTTAGGAAAAAGTTCCAGAGGCCCGCTGCCGCAAGGCCAGCCCTTCGTTGAAGACCAGTGCGAACAGGACCAGTCCGCCACCGGCCAGCACGCTGACGGCAGGCTGTTCGCCGGCCCACAACCAGGCCCAGGCAACACCGAAAATGACTTCGAGCAGCGCCAGCAGGGCAATTTCTGGGGCCGGCAGGACACGTGTCAGGCGGACCACCAGCAGACAGGGAATGGCCAGTTGCACGACGCCGAGCAAGGCCAGCAGGCCGAGATCGTGGGTCGTTGCCTGCAACGGCCAGGCCAGCGGCAGGGTACACAAGGCCGACAGCACGGCGCCGATGAGCACGGCCGGCAGCATGTCCGGCCCGGCATCGCTGCCCTGACCGGTCTTCTGCAGCAGGGTCCAGTTGACCGCCGCCGCCAGCGGCACCGCGCAGGCCACCAGCGAACCGAGCAGGCGCGCGCCGGCCGGGGCTTCGGCGCCGAACATCCAGGCAATGCCCAGCCCGGCCAGCGCGATCGCCAGCCAGGTCCGCAGCGGCAGGCGCTGCTTCAGGAAGCAACGGGCAAACAGCGCGGTGATCATCGGCCCGAGGGCCATCGTCACCAGCACCATGGCGACCGTGGTCATGGTGATCGCCAGCATGAAGGCGGTGAACATCACCGCCCAGCACAGGCCGGAAATCCAAACGATGCGCGGCGCGTTCAGCAGGCCGGCCCACAACCCCGGCCCGCGCAGCCAGGTCAGGCCGATGGCCAGCGCCAGTGCGTTGAAGCCGCTGCGCCAGAAATTGACCTCGAAGCCGGCAGCGGCTTCCAGGTGACGGGCAACGACCCCGGCGATGCTCCACAGCAGCGTCACCAGCACCATCAAGGCGACGGCACGACGATGGGTCATGAATTCAGCGACGTCGGCGACGGGCTTCGAACAGGCAGACACCGGCGGCAACCGAGACGTTCAGGCTGTCGACGCTGCCATGCATGGGAATGCTGACCAGCTGGTCGCAGGTTTCCCGAGTCAGACGGCGCATGCCCTCGCCTTCCGCGCCCATGACCCAGGCGGTGGCCTGCGGCCATTCGGCAGCGTAAAGATCCTCGCTGGCTTCGCCGGCCGTGCCGATCACGCAGATATCGCGCTCCTTCAGTTCGCGCAGCGTGCGCGCCAGGTTGGTGACCATCACGTAGGGCACGGTTTCGGCCGCGCCGCAGGCGGTCTTGACGGCCACGTCGTTGAGGCCGGCGGCCCGGTCCTTGGGCGCGATCACCGCATGGACACCGGCGGCGTCGGCGACGCGCAGGCAGGCGCCGAGATTGCGCGGATCGGTGACGCCATCGAGGACCAGCAGGAAGGCCGGCTCCTCCAGCGTATCGAGCACATCGTCGAGATGCGCCGGCTTGCGCGCGCCTTCGATGCGGGCAACCACCCCCTGGTGCCGACCGCCGCCGGCCAGATCGTCGAGGCGCTTGCTATCGGCGAGGATGAACTTCACCCCCTGCAGTTCGGCGTGCTTCAACAACTCGCGGGCACGAGCATCTTGCCGGCCGGCGTCGATCAGGATTTCCTTCAGCGATTCGGGATCCTGGCGAAGCTTGGCGGTAATGGCATGAAAGCCGTAGATCAGGCGCGATGTCATGGCGGACTATCCGGAGGAAGGAGCCGAATTCTACCGCGCCGCACCGGATCGGTGCGAATCCGGTATTCAGTCCGACTGCCCGACCTTGACCACGCCCTGCTCGTTGTTCAGCCAGCGGACCAGCATCAGGTCGTGCAAGCCGATGTGGTTATCAACCCAGCGCCCGAGCAAGGCATCGAGTTCGCGGATACGGCGGACGGTTTGTTCGCTGTCGAGCCGGGAGACGATTTCCTGGACTTTCTGGGCAATCGCCGCATGATCCTCGATGTGGGCATCGCACAGGGCCTTGTCGGTCATCGACATCAGGGCGTCGCGCATGATGCGCTCTTCCGTCGCGAAATGATCGAGGATGAAGGCAAACAGGTCGCCAAGCTGACTGACGACTTCCTTCTCGCAGGCGTTCTGGCGCAGGCGATCGCAGCCGCGGCAACTGTCCAGGCGGTCCGGATCGACACAAACCCGACGCAGGTTTTTCATGATCCCGAGCAGCAGACGATGTTCGTCGTCGATCAGGTAATTGCCCGTTTCCAGCGCCGGCGGCAAATCCGCCATGATCTGTCCAAGTTGTGATTCGACCACCAACGGAGCGTCAGCTTCGTACCTCATCCTGCCCTCAAGATGCATGGATCAAACAAACATTTTATCACTTTGGTCATATGCCGATCCACGGCACACGAAAATGGGGGGCATTGAATGCGCCCCTGTGCCGCAGTTGCAACAGGCGGTCAGCGACGACGCCGAGCGACGGTTTTCTTGCCCGCTACTTTCTCCGCCGTCGCCGTTTTTGGCTGGTCACGGACGAGCACGAAGTCGATCTTGTTCGATTCGAGGTCGGCGCGAACCAGCTTGACTCGCACCCGGTCGCCGAGACGGAAGCGTTCGCCGCTGCGCTCGCCGAGCATCTGGTGCTTGATGTTGTCGAACTGGAAGTAGTCCTGCCCCAGTTCCGAGACGTGAACCAGACCTTCGACATAGACCTCGTCCAGCGCAACGAAAATGCCGAACGCGGTGACTGCCGAGATCGTCCCGGCAAAAACCTCGCCGATGCGCTCCTTCATGAAGAAGGTCTTCAGCCAGTTCTCGACATCGCGCGTCGCTTCGTCGGCGCGCCGCTCGGTCGCCGAGCATTGCAGGCCGATGTCGTCCCAGGGCTTGCTCGGCTCGTATTTCTCGCCGGCCAGCACGGCCTTGATCGCACGATGCACGAGCAGGTCCGGATAACGTCGGATCGGCGAGGTGAAGTGTGTGTAGTGCTCGTAGGCCAGACCGAAGTGACCGACGTTGTCGGGGCTGTACATGGCCTGGCGCAGCGAGCGCAGCATCACCGTCTGCAGCAGCTGGAAATCCGGCCGCGGCTTGATCTTCTCGAGCAGGGCGGCGTAGTCCTTGGCACGCGGATCGTCGCCGCCGCTCAAGGCCATCCCGAACTCGCCGAGGAAGGTGCGCAGGTTGCGCAGCTTTTCCTCGGACGGTCCCTCGTGGATGCGGTACAGGCAGGTCTGCTTGTGCTCGGCGAGGAAGTCGGAGGCGCAGACGTTGGCCGCCAGCATGCATTCCTCGATGATGCGGTGGGCGTCGTTGCGCACCACCGGGACGATGTTCTCGATCTTGCCCTGATCGTTGAACAGCATCTGCGTTTCGGTGGTCTCGAAATCGATCGCGCCACGCTGGCCGCGCGCCTTGTGCAGGGCGGCGTAGAGCTTGTACAGGTTGTGCACGTGCGGCAGCACCGCCTGTTCGGCATCGCCTTGCGGCTTGCCCTCGCCCGACAGCCAGGACCAGACCTTGTTGTAGGTCAGCCGCGCATGCGAGCGGAAAACGGCCGGATAGAAACGGTACTTGCCGATCTTGCCGGCGGCGCTGATCGACATGTCGCAGACCATGGCCAGGCGTTCGACGTCGGGATTCAGCGAACAGATGCCGTTGGACAGCTTTTCCGGCAACATCGGGATGACCCGGCGCGGGAAGTACACCGAATTGCCGCGCTCCAGCGCTTCCTTGTCGAGGGCCATGCCGGGGCGCACATAGTGCGAGACATCGGCAATCGCCACCACCAGACGCCAGCCGCGACCCTGCTTTTCGCAAAAGACGGCGTCGTCGAAGTCGCGGGCAGTCTCACCGTCGATGGTGACCAGCGGCAATTCGCGCAGGTCCTCACGGCCCTTGAAGTCCGTCTTTCGCACCTTGTCCGGCATCTGCTTGTTTTCCTCGAGCGCCGCCTTGGAAAACTCGAACGGCAGGTCGTGCTTGCGCAGGGCAATCTCGATCTCCATGCCCGGATCGGCATAATTGCCGAGCACCTCGACGATGCGCCCGATCGGCTGGGAAAACTTGCTGGGCTGCTCGATGATCTCGACCATCACCACCTGGCCGGACTGGATCTTGAGCTTGGATTTCTTTTCCGGCGGCACCAGGATGTCCTGGGCGATGCGCTTGTTTTCCGGAGCAACGATGACGACACCGTGCTCGACGAAAACGCGGCCGACCAGGCGGGTGTTCACCCGTTCGGTGACTTCGACGATGCTGCCTTCCGGCCGTCCTTTACGGTCGGTACCGGTGATCCGGACCAGCGCCCGGTCGCCATGCAGCACCTTGCCCATCTGCCGCTGGTCGAGAAAGATGTCGGCGCTACCGTCATCGGGTACCAGAAAACCGTAACCATCCTGGTGTCCCTGGATGCGCCCGGCGGTCAGGCTGGCGCGTTCGGGCAGGATGTAGTCACCCTTGCGGTTGCGCAACAACTGGCCCTCGCGCTCCATGGCGCCGAGGCGACGCTGGAACATTTCGCGCTCGACCGGGGCAATGTCGAGCAGATCGACCAGATTGGCAAAGCTCAGGGGGCGACCTTCGTCGGTCAGGATTTGCGTCACGTATTCGCGCGACGGCAAAGGGAATTCATAACGTTTGCTCTCGCGCTCGAAAAACGGATCGGCGCGACGTATCTTCGACAACTTCTTTCTTGACATCACTTTTTCTTTCTCTATAATGGCGGCTCTTCGCACCTGTGCCCAGGTGGCGGAATTGGTAGACGCACTAGTTTCAGGTACTAGCGCTGAGAGGCGTGGGGGTTCGAGTCCCTTCCTGGGCACCAGCGATTTTGACAGAAGGTCTTGCTACGGCAAGGCCTTTTTTCATTTGCGGCGCACGCATCGACAAGGCAGATTGTCTCACAGCGCAAGCCTCCCCGAGATTAACAATTACTAACATCTGGTTGCAGCAAGCGCGCCAGCGGCTGGCTATCCTGACCTCGTGCCAACACCATTGACGAGGTTCATCATGAAACGACTTGCCAGCACCCTGCTCGCTGCCGCCCTGGGCATCGGCCTGACCGGACAGGCCAACGCCGGCCCGGATCGCCACTGGCGCAACGACCATCGCCCCCAGATCAGCCACCATCATCACTACCATGCGCCGCCACCACGTGCCAGGAAGCATCATCACCACCGCAACGACTGGGTTGGTCCGGCTGCCGTACTGACCATCGGCGGCCTGGCCATCGGGACCGCGCTCTATCATGCCAACACGCCACCGCGCGTCGTCCATGGCGCACCGCCCCCGCCGGGTGGCAACTGGTTCTACTGCCGTTCGTCCGGACAATACTATCCCTATACCCAGGCCTGCCCGGAGGGCTGGCAGGCGGTTCGTCCGCACTGAAAGACAAAGCGGGCCAGACGGCCCGCTTTGCATTGCCCGGGAACAATCCGGATTACTTGAACGGATGCTGCTTGAGGATGGTCTCGTCGCGCTCGGGACCGGTCGACACGATGGCGATCGGCACCTCGCAGAGTTCCTCAAGGCGGTTCAGGTAGGCCTGGGCGTTGACCGGCAGGTCTTCCCAACGCTTGACGCGGAAGGTCGTCCCTTCCCA
>Ga0209207_1000038_pt1 | contig 136588 bp, 107 predicted proteins | sample SaghotsprinmetaG_FD_184140 | JGI IMG/M metagenome (GOLD analysis project Ga0209207, IMG submission 184140) | Hot spring microbial communities from South Africa to study Microbial Dark Matter (Phase II) - Sagole hot spring metaG (SPAdes) (version 3) | ecosystem: Environmental > Aquatic >... | reverse complement strand
GCCCGGTTGCTGCTGGTTAATCAGCTGCTCGGCCATTAAGGTGCCGATCGGGAACAAACCAAGTTTTAAGCCTATGACAAACGCATATAAACCGAATAACACCAACGCAAAGCCAACCGCCACCCGAAGTGGGTTGGCCAATGCGCGTTTAAGTACTAAATACTGGAAAAATAGCACCACCACTAACATGGGAAGTACATCTTTAAACAGACCCGCTAAATCAAACAGCATTTTGCTGATCCAGTGGCTGGTTGTTTTTGCAATGGACGTGTCAAGCACCGGTTGTGCTTCACTAAACTGATACACCCAAATGCCATAGAGTTGCACGGTGATCATCGGCACCATCACTGCCAATGCGACTAAACCAAAACCATCCCGCAACGGATTGCGCCCGGCAATTGAGCTGGCAAGTCCAATACCAAGTGCAGCGACTAAGGGCACGGTAACGATATTGGTGGTGACGCCGCCTGAGTCATAAGCCAGGCCGACAATTTCTGCAGGCGCAAAAAAAGTCACCAACAGCACCAGTAAATAACCGCTGATCATCAGCCTTTGAATGGGCCAGCCTAACACAGTGCGCATAATGCCCAGCGCCACCACAGCCCCGACAGAAACAGCAACAATCAGCCTTAAAGTGAAACCATTCACCCGGCCTTGGCTAATCAGCTGCGCTTGATCCGCGACCGCTATTAAAGCGGGCTCTGCAATCACGGCGGCAAAGCCGATGCTAAAGCCAAACACCATCAAAATGGGTAAAGAGCCTTTGCGGGCAAATTGATTGGCGAGGTTTTTACCCACCGGGAAAATACTAAGTTCCAAACCTTGCAAAAACAGCGCGATACCAAAGGCGACGATGGCTAAGCCTAGCATCAGTTCCAAAGGATCCTCCGGGAGTGATTGCAAGACCAGCAGCTGGAAAAACATGACTACGGCAACGATCGGCAGTAAGTTTTTAGCAGCATGAAGCAGTTGGTGAAAAAATGCAGTAAGAATAATGGTGATCCTTAATTCTCAGAAAATGAGTTTAAACACCTCATGTGTGATCAGGTGTCCAGCGTCACCGGCGTGACAAATCCAGCAGGCTTAATCGCCAGTACCGAGCAATCTAATTGTTCCAGCATTGCCTCGGCGGTATTGCCAATCAGTAAACCGGCGATACCAGTTCTGGCGACTGTCCCCATAATGACCAGCCCGGGGTCAATATTGTGGACGCGCTCCGCCAGTACTTTAGTCGGTTCCCCGCGTAATAATTCAAACTGCGGTTGAATAAAATCATACGATTGTTGACCGAGCCATGTCAGAGTCTGCTGTTTAAAACGGCTCATGGCCATTTGTTGGCTTTGATACACACTTTGATTAAATTCTGCTTCGGCTTGTTCCGGATTGTCGCACCACATCAAGACCATGCCGGCAGGCTCCGGTTGCCAGGCGTGCAGCAGATAGAGTTCTGCGTTATTTGGGATAGTGAAGGCTGCGGATAATTCAACAATTTGTTGATTGAGAGAGTCATCAACTGGTTGCGTTGATGAGTGAATATCGACACTGGCGACAATTCGTTGATAGGCGGGGGCAACACCGGGTTTGAGCAACCACAAAGGGCAAGGGCATTTTCGCAGCAAATGCATATCAGTGCTGCCAAATAGCCGTTTTATCCAACTAACCGGCTCTGCAGTTTTAACCACCAGATCATGTTGATTACGCAGTACCGAGCGGATGACTTCAAGAAATTCAGTACCAATCACCACCTTACAGCGGATCTCAACCGGATAGTTTTGGCGAGAGATCCACGCCAGTAATTGGTTTAAATGATGCTGGCTATAATCCCGTTCGATATCCTGCTGCGTCCGGTCTTTGTTGATCAGGTGAAAAGCATTCAGCGGCGGCAATACCAGAAGCACGGTAATACTGGCAGTATGTTGTTCGGCCGCCATCAGCGCAGCATCCAGCGCCAATGGTTGCTCCTGCAGCGCTTTGGCAACCAGCAAAATGTTGTTGAATCTTTTCATTCGTCTGTCCTTTTAAAGTCGTCAACCAAAGCTAACTGAACCAATCCTAAACCGGCGCTCAGTCTAACTAAAATATCAGGTTTATTTTATACGGAAATTGATTTGAGTCAGAAAAGCTAACTTTGAGTGGTATGGCAGGTGAATAAGGATAGATAGGGTATGATGCTTCGTAAACAGTACAATAAGGTGGTTTATAGCTGTCGGCTGGTAAGACCTTCCTTAAGCCTGCAATATCATTTTGGTGATAACCCATTGGCTATTTTTCTATTTTTTTGGAGTCAGCTTTGGATGTAAATACCGCGATTCAGGCCCTTGGTGGTCTTGCAATGTTTTTATTGGCGATGCGCCTGATGACTGAAGGTTTAACATTATTTGCCGGCAGCCGCCTTAAACAATTATTAGGTGAATGGACTGCCACCCCCTGGCGAGGCGTCGGAGTTGGGATCCTGGTCACAGGACTGGTGCAATCTTCCAGTGCGGTCACTATTGCCACCATCGGCTTTGTCAATGCAGGCATTCTCAGCCTGCGCCAGGCCATGGGGGTAATTTTTGGCACTAATGTCGGCACAACGATGACGGCCTGGCTGGTTAGTCTGGTTGGGTTTGGCTTTAAAATTGATACGCTGGCATTACCGCTGCTGGTGGTTGGCGTTACACTACGGCTACTGACGGCATCCGCTCGCTGCAAAGGACTGGGTGATGCATTAACCGGTTTTGCTTTGTTTTTTCTGGGGCTTGAGCTGCTCAAAGAAGCCTTTGAAAGTGTTGCCGTGAGTTTTAGCGCCAATCTGGGCAGCAGTGCTGGTCCCAATTGGGCTGGGATGATTCTGGTCGGCTTTACCGCCACTTTGCTCACGCAATCATCCAGCGCAGCAATTGCTATTATCCTGACAGCCTTCGCCGGTGGTATTGTCGGGTTTGAAGGCGCAGCCGCGGCGGTGATCGGTGCCAACCTTGGCACTACGTCGACTGCCGCATTGGCAACACTGAAAGCAACTTCTGCTGCTAAAAGGCTGGCACTGAGTCATATCGGCTTTAATCTAATCACGGGCGTGGTGGCACTTTGCCTGCTGCCGCTGATGCTTGCATTTGTCCAGAAACTGGGTAATGTGCTGGAGCTTGAGAGCAGTCCTACCGCGCTATTGGCGCTGTTTCACACCCTGTTTAACCTGCTTGGCGTAATTATTATGTTGCCTGTTGCAGGGCGATTCGCCACGCTGCTTGAACGACTATTCCGCAGCGCTGAAGATGATCTGGCGCTGCCCCGTTATCTCGACGCTACCCTGAGCAGTACGCCTTCTCTGGCTGTCGCCGCATTAAAACAGGAGCTTCAGCGTTTGTCAGGCATGCTGGTCAGCTTATTACAGCAAGCCCTTAGCGGGTCTCGCTCTGTCAGCGAACTCACCCGATTTTCAGCAGCAATTCAAGCGCTGAGCACTGCCATCACCAATTTTATTGCCGGGATCCGGCCAGAGGCCATGGATCAACACACTGCCAATCAGTTAGCCAATGCGCTCTACACCGCAAGGTATTTTCAGAGATCTGCTCAATTGGCACCGGATTTGCGCCATTTTGTCCAGCATCAGTCGATGCTGCATGGTACAGAAGCGACAGCATTGGCCACCTTACTGGCGCAGGCCGCAAATGGTCTTAACCCTGCACATAGCGATGATAGCCGGGCCTTGACGGATGCACTGGAAGCGCTGCGCGATGCGCATCGTCATGCGCGCCGCGAATTGCTGGAAGCCGCAGTCAGAAAGAACCTGGCAGTTGCTGAACTGGAAACTTTACTCGAAGGGCTGGATTTGAGTCGCCGAGCCATTGAGCTGAGGATCAAAGCCGGCTTGTTGTTAACTTCGGATCAGGATAGTGAAGTTGGCGCAGAAGCTTGAGCGGAGTTTCACAAAATTATCACTTAAGGTCCAATCATTGATGCGAGCACAACCAAATTTTTCTTGTGGTTTTTGCTGCTAATCCAACCACAGGAAGCATAACCTCAGGTCTTAGCCGGTAAGGTTGTGTGACTGGAGAGCTTACCATACGTAACCCTTCACTCTGCAGCCTAGTGTACCTGCAATCACAAACCAGATGACTCCCCCTTCATCAAGGGAATGTTGCTTTTAAAGTGAAGTCGGCATTCGATTTTTTAGATTGCACTAGTGTTAAGCTGTCTTAATTCGTTCATAGCTGACGATCAATTAAATGGATGATTGCTGAAACTGGTGGTTGAGTGTAAATCAAAGAGCGGACGACCATCAGTCAAAGCCAAACCAGTTGTTAATGGTCAAAGCAATAAATTGCTTTATCAGCACATTTCCAATACCACCTTATCCGCTCAATAAATCCCAAATAATAACCGGCCACAGGCGGGGCTTTCCCTCGCTTTGCCTGTGGCCGGTTGGTTGACGCTTTAAGGTTCAGCTTTGCCCTTTATGCTTCAGCTGTGCTGCCCGGTGCTGCAAAGCTGAGTTTTAACCCTTAGAACGAATAGCGGACCACCAGTGAGGCGGTGCGGGCGTCCTGCAACTCTGTGGCGATGTTCCAGTCCGGGTTGGCAGCGAAGCTGCCGTCGGTTTTGGTCACTTGTGCTATTTCATTCACCGTAATAGGGGTGTCGAAGTTAAACAGGTTGTAGATGGTCCCCTTAACCGTTAAATCGCCGCCTTTGATGGTGGTGGCGTAAGTGACAGAAAAGTCCAGTTCATACAGCCAGTCGAGGCGGCCGGCGCTGCCCCTGGGGGCTGGCGTACCGTCCCAGTCATAAAATGATGCCTCGTCATACCATTGGCTGGCACACCAGTCGGCCCATAAACCTGTTTCACAGGTATCTACCCCAGTTGGGTGAATACTGAACTTGTTGCGCGGTTGGCCCGAGGTGGCGCGAGCCACTAGACCCATGCTCCAGTCGTCGCTCAGCTGATAGACACCACTGAGTTTCAGCGCATGACGGCGGTCGTTTGGCAGGTTACCGGCGGCGTGGTCCATTAAGTCGGCATAGTCATAAGAGGTGGTCCAGCCCGGATCGGCCTGGCCGTTGTCGGTCCGCACCAAACCTTCGGTCATGCCCCAGCTGTGTGACCAGACGTATGATGCAAATAGCGTCAGCTCATCGGTTGGCCGGCCTTCAAGGGTAAATTCCCAGGCCAGGTAACGGCGTTTTGGATCCGGCAATTGTAAATCTGCGGCACTGAGTTCAACCCGCTCTTTATTGCCGTCTTTATCAAAGTCATACAAAAACACCACGTCTTTGCCTGGGTTGATCAGCGTATAAAAATAATGTTCGTTGGCTTTATTCTGCACATTATTTTGTTTAAGCCACTGTGCCACCACAGGACCTAAATCTGAGTCTTCAATCGACTGTTTTAAATCACGGTAAACAAAACGTACACCACCTTTTAGCCTGTCGCTCAGCTGCTGCTCGTAGCCTAAAGTCCATTCGTCAGAATACATAGGCCCGAGGTTATCGGAGGCAATACGTTCTACATCCACTTCACCACTTTGCACCTGATTGGTGGCCACCAGGCTGCCAATTTCAGGCGAACCGTCGGCTTTGAGTTTTATCGTGCCGTCGGCATTTAATGCGCCTGGCTGATAATAAAAATGCACATCTTTCTGACCGCTGGCCTGTTTGATGTTCATATTGGCGGCAATCGGCTGGAAATAACGGCCAGCTGTGGCAAAAATTTTCTGCTCACCATCGCCCACCGGATCCCAAATCAGCTGTAAGCGCGGTGCCAGCTGGTTTTCCAGTTTGGCGTAGGTTTGGCCTGTGGTGGCAGTATTTTCAAAGTTGCTGTATCTCAAGCCGGCATTGAGTGTCAGACCTTCGCTGATTTGCCAGCTGTCCTGAATATATAAAGCTCTGGAATTCACTTCGGTTTCACCCCCGGTGTCGCGCTGGCGCTGGCGTATATAAGTGCCTTGTGGCAAACCAATACGGGGGATGGCCGGATAAGTACGGTAGTCCCACCAGCCGCGGGCATTACCGACACCGTTCTGGAATTCCAGATAATCCACACTCAGCTTTTCGCTGTCGATACCGGCTTGTAAGGTGTGATCTGCAAGCTGATAAGTCACATCAAAACGCAGCTGGTCGCGCTGATAATCTTCGCTGATAAGGTTGCTGGTACTCCAGTTACCGTACCTTTCGCCGTTCAGGTTGACATAGTCCCAGACGCCTGGCAGGGCATTGGTTGGTACTGTAGCCCGGCTGTCTTCGACCCGGCCAATTGTGGCAGCAACAGATAATTCGTCCGTTAAAAAGCCCTGATAACGGGCCGAATACATATTGCCGCCTGAGGTGCGGGCCGTGGTGCCTGTGTTATTGCCCACGCCGGCATCTTTGCTCCAGGCAAATTCACGGTAGGTTTCGTCGGCACTGTTATCAAGTGCAGTGAATGTCAGGCTGTGATCGTCGGTCAGATACCAGTCCAGGTTTACAAACCAGCGGTTTTCATCTTTGGTGTAGTCGGTAAATAAAGTACCGGCCGAATTGGCGTATTCGTTGTTCGATTCACGCGGGTTAAACAGCGCATAAAAAAAGGCTTTGTCTTCTAACAAAGGGCCACTGACCCAGATATTGGCTTCCTGAAATTGATTGTTTTTATCTTCGTTATTAATCGACATGGCACCATTGGGTTTGTACACCGTATTGTGCGGGCTGTGCAGGCTGGCCGGATCGTAACGCAGTTCAGCCCCGTATTGCAGATCGTTGCTGCCCGAACGTGACACCGCATTGACCACACCACCGATAAAACGGTCGTATTCTGCGGAAATGCCACCGGTTTTCACCTGGGTTTGGGCAATGGCTTCCCACGGCAGGTTAATAGAACCAATGCCGGTGCGCAGCGCGCTGATATTCATACCATTTAAAAAATAACCGTTTTCGGCGGATGAAGCGCCACCAAAGCTGGAGGCATCAAACTGCGCGCTGCGGGCCACACCTGGGGTTAACAAAGCAATATTTTCAAAACCAGTGTTGACCGGCATTAAATCTAAGGTGTCGGCGTCAATGGTGAGGCCGGCGGTTGAGTCACTGGTATCAATCTGGCGCATCACCGCGCCTGCCACCGCAATACGTTCAATATCAGCACCGCCTTGTTTTAACACCGGCGTGTACACCAGGCTCTGACCCAGGCTGATGTTAATTTGCTCCATGGCAACAGGCGTCTGGCCCGGTTCGCTGACCAGTACCTGATAACGGCCGACCGGTAAACCGCGCAGCACATATTCACCTTTGGCATTGGTTTGCACTGAACGGGTAAAACCCTGTTCCAGATGTTTGACTGTGACAGTAGCCTGTGCCACTTGCTGGCCTGACGCTGTGCTCACCACACCTTTTAACAAACCGCTGGTGTTGTCCTGCGCCTGAGCCGGCACTGTATGCAACGCAAAAGCCAGGGCGCTTGCCAGAACAGACAAACGTAAGTTGTTGATATTGCGACTGTGTTTCACTTTTAATCCTTATTATATTGTATTAAATATATTGTATACCATTTAAGGTGATCAGCATCCTAGATTAAAAAAACACCAGTTGTAAAGGGGTTATGGCTGAACCTGACTCTGGTGTTAGATTTTTGTGGTGATTTTTCAGCGGAAGAAACGACAAAGCTTGTTGTGGTGTGTCGGGAAAAATAGTCAGTAAATATATTTAAATCATCATGTTATTTTGTTTTTACCAGCGGATGCTGATTGCAGGGCAAGGCAGGGAGAGTCTTATTGCTCCGACCAGTGGGTTATGGCTCGCAAGGCGGAGGGGGAGGGTAACAACAGCTTAGATTGGGTTCAGAGCGGCTCGGGGCTGGAGCTTATCAGCAGCGTTCTGGCAATACAGTTTGCGCAAGCTGTTTAAGAATACTGTCTGCCCATCTGTGCAGCGGATTGGAACTCGTCCTTAAGCCTTATTGTGTTATTTGCTACAAGCAGGGTATTGCTGCAAAGTTGCGGATGCCTGCTGTCGCAGCAACTGCTGAGTTGTGGCAGTTAATGCAATACTGGCGATATACGGCAATTGATCGGCCGGCGAGTTTGTGATCACCTCATATAACACCAGCGCACTTAACATGGCGCCTTGCAGATTGGCATGATTACCATCACGTTCATGCAGTTGGATGTCGGAGTGTCGTGTTATAAATTGTTGCCAGGCATAGGGGATGGGGGCTAAGCAAGCCGGATGTTGTTGCTGTACTTTTTTGAGGATGTTGTAAATTTGGGTTCCTTCATCAAAGTTACCAATTTGGGCATGCTCAGGATAAAGTACCGGGGTTGTTTGTTTGGTTTTGGCCAATTCAACCCAAGCGGCAGTCAGACCGGTTGGGTAATCGTAAAGGCCGGACGTCGAATATTTTTGTCCCTGCAAAATCAGATGAGTCCATTTACCTTTCTCAATTAAATCGCGGCTTTCAGCCTGATAATATCGTTCGTCGAGGTAACTACCGCCAGGAGCTGTCACTACTGTCACCTGGCTGGCAGATTTACCTGTTTGGATCAGTTGCGTGAGCAATTGAGAAAAGTTGTGGCTGCGCATATGGCTGTTACCAAATAACAGAACCTGATAATGCTGTTGCTGGCTATTGTCGGGCAAAGGTAAAGGCGTTGGCAAGGTTGCAGCTGGTGGTGTAACTTCAGCTGCTGCAGAGGTTGTGCTGTTGTCACTGTCACAAGCCGTAAGTGTTAGTAATACGCCGGAAAATAATCCGATGTAGCGCATGATGTTTTTTCTCATAAACAATCCTTTGTTGTAACAGCACCGGCGAAAATGACAACCTTTAAGTAACAATAACCTCAGATGTGGTTTGATGAAACCCTATTGTGAGGCAGTTTTGTCACTTCAGTCTCAAATAACACTTTGCATCATCAAGACTGCTGGTGAAAAGGTGGGGGCATTTGACAGATTTAGTTGACACTGCTTCGAAATTGACGATGCTTAAGAGATTGCATCTGAAACAGAACCAGGATTGTTGCGTTGACAGAGCCAGCAGTATCACGACCGAGGACAATCAGCACTATGGCAGGGCAGGAAAAAGCTGCCAAAACGCGTTGGTTCTGGTTTGGTTTTTATTATCTTCTGTTCGCCTTTATTACCATGTACCTGTTCCAGACCATCAGTGTCTGGCCCTCTGCAGGTGTTGCCGTTGCTGCTTTGTTATTGTTTGGCTATCGGATGGCCTGGCTGGTGTTTGTGGCGTCGATGCTGGTGGTGCTGGTGTATTTTGCCGGTTTGGATCAGTCGCTCTGGTCCTGGCAGGTATTGTTTGTCGGTCTGGCGACAGCCACAGGCAATACTTTGGGGGCTATGGTTGCTTTATGGGTATGCCAGCAAATCGGCAGCATGGCTCAGTCTTTTGCTGATTTACAATGGGTGTTAAAACGCTTTTTACCGGCTACTGCCCTTTGTGGTCTGGTGGCTGCCGTTTTTGGTGTCGGCAGTTATTGGCTGATTAACTTACCCTGGCCGCATGGTTATCTCAGCGGTGTGGTGAACTGGAGTGTCAGCAATATGGTGGGCGCGCTGGTGGTGGCGCCACTTTTGATGTGTCAGCAGTTGCAGCCCGGTTGGCGCCGTAGTTTACGTCAGGCCAGGCTTAAACTGCTGGCGTTATTGTGTTTGTCTGTAACCGCATTTTTTCTGTTTGGCCCGGGACAAATCTGGTTGCCGCCGGCCTTTTTACAACCTGCTTTATTATTGATCCCGTTACTGTTTGTCACTTTAACCGCCAGCCCTTGTGTGGTGTTTTTATTTCAGGTGATGACTTTTTTACTGGTATGGGTGGGCACCACCGCAGGTTATGGGCCTTTTATTTCAGAGAACCCGACTGATACCGAAACCGCCATGCAATTATTTTGTGGTTTTTTGGCCGCGGTAATTTTAGTGATCCAGGCCTTGTTGGCTGAGCAGCGCAGGCTACGTAAAATCTGGGCCACAGAACTTTTAAGCAGCAAAAGGTTGTTAGAACAAAGGGTAGAAGAGCGTACCCGGCAGCTGTCCGAAGCCAACCGGCAACTGGAACTGTTGAGTGTGACTGATGCGCTGACCGGCCTTGCCAACAGAAGACGTTTTGACAGTTATCTGGCTGCGGAGTGGCAAAGAGCCAGCCGCTTGGGCCAAAAAGTAGGCTTAATGATGCTGGATGTGGACTGGTTTAAAAATTACAACGATCAATACGGCCATCTGCAGGGCGATGAATGTTTGCGCCAGATAGGGCAGTTGCTGAGGCTGGGGGCACGCCGGGCCACCGATTTAGCTGCCCGTTATGGTGGGGAAGAATTTGCACTGGTGGTGCCTCAGGCTGAAATTAGCTATCTGAAACAACAAGCCGAGCTGATGCGGGTGGCTTTTGCTTCGTTACATATTCCGCATCAGGGCTCGCCGCTTGGTCATGTCACTGTCAGCATCGGCATTGCGGTATTAACGCCAATGCCGCAACAGGATCCGGAGTTGTTAATTCAGCTGGCCGATGAGGCTTTGTACCGCGCCAAACATCAGGGCAGGAATCAGGTGGTGCTGGCCGATGAAGGGCAGCAGCGCAGCCCGGTGCAATAAAAACACAAAAAGCTGCGCCAGCTCAGGTTCTGGCCTTGCTGCCTGTGGTAAAAATCGGCCATGATGTTGATATCACCGAATAAATTCAGAGACTTGGCATGGCAGAATTTGATGTGGTTGCAGTGCGTAATTTTTTGCTGGCGCTGGCCATAGGTGCTTTGGTTGGCATAGAACGCGAAAAACACAAAACCACTGAACATCCGGGCACCTTTGGGGGGTTACGGACTTTTATTCTGATAGCTCAGGTCGGTGCTGTCAGTGCCTGGTTATCCATTCATCTGCAAAGCCCCTGGTTGTTTATCAGTGCAGTGCTGACGTTGTCTTCAGTGGTGGTCACCGCTTATGTACTGGAAAACCGCCAGCAACCGGCCGCACTTGGCCTAACCACTGAAATCAGCGCTATTACCGTATGTTTATTGGGCGGCGCTGTGATGTTTGGTTATGCCGAACTGGCAGTGGCGCTGGCCATTTTAACCTCGGCCATTTTAACTTTTAAGCAGCCACTGCATGGTCTGGTCAGTAAACTTGATACCCCGGATTTATATGCCGGCAGCAAATTATTGTTGGCCACTTTTATTATTTTGCCCTTGTTGCCCGATCACGCCATAGATCCCTGGCTGGCGCTGAACCCCTACAAACTCTGGTTGTTGGTGATTTTAATTTCCGGTTTGTCTTTATTGGGTTATATCGCCATACGGCTATTAGGCTCTGGCCGTGGCACTGCTCTGGCTGGGCTTGCCGGCGGTTTGGTGTCCTCTACAGCTGTCAGTATGAGTATGGCCAGGCAAAGTAAAACCGAAGTTGACAGCGATGCGGCCGATAAACTGGCAAGCGGTATTCTACTGGCCTGGCTGGTGATGTTTGTGCGGGTGATGGTGACTGTGGCGCTGGTGTACTTGCCGCTGTTGGCGCACATTTGGCTGCCTTTTAGTCTGATGGCCTTATTTACCGCTGCTTTGGCCGGTTTTTTTTACTGGCGCGGCAATGCCGGACGGCAAATTAAACAGCGCCAGGACAGCCTCAGTAACCCTTTTAGCCTGTGGGCGGCCAGTAAATTTGCGTTGTTATTTGCGCTGGTGCTGCTGACGGTGAAACTGACCGAACATTATGCGCCTGCTGAAGGTTTGTATCTGGTGGCGGCTGTTGCCGGTTTAACAGATGTGGACGCCATTACCCTGTCAATGACGGAACTTGCCAGACAAAACAACCAGTTAAGTTTATCCGCAGCCGCTTTGCTGGTGGCTGTGCTCAGTAATACCCTGGTGAAAGGCCTGTTGGTGATGACCCTTGGCAGTGTGCTGTTAAGACGCAAGTTAATGCTGGCCACCAGCCTGATTTTACTTGTGGGTATGCTGATTGTCTGGTTGGGTTAAGCCCCGTAAAAGCCGCATCAGGCCAATAAATGCTGTTGACTGACCTCAGTGCTGGCTTGAGTTGTTAACTACAGGGCTCACCATAGTTTTTGCTTAAAACCACAACTTAAATAACAAAGCCGGTAAAAAGCTCAGGCTGACGCTAAGCAAGGTGCCCAGCAGCACATATTCGGTCAGTTTGGTTTCGCTGCTCCTGGTTAAATCCCCAAAACGGAACACCGATTTGGCGGCCAGTAAAAATCCGATACCGGCGTATTCTTCCAGCAGCACAAAGGTCAGGATCAACACTCTTTCCAGCATACCAATATGATGGCCGGCGGCGGGTAAGGTCTGGGGGGCCTGCTGATTGGGCAGCGCACTATGCCAGCTTTGCAGCAGCAGCTGGATAAGCACTGAACTGGGTTTAAGCACCCATAAATACGCCAGCAACACGGCCAGATACGAAGTTTTATAAAACTGTTGCCATGCCGACTGCAGCGCAGTAAAACCATCACAATAATAACCCCAGACCAGCAGGATCATCACCAGATGCAGCAGTTGGTCCAGCAAAAAAATGCCGGCGCTGTTTTTGGCATAAGACTTTGTTAAATCAATCAGATAATGACTCAACCCCAAAGCTGCAGTGGCAAGCAGTGCTGGCGCCAGGTGCCAGCCCCAGCCATAACTGTGATTCCACCACAACAGCACCAGCAGATAACCACCGCTGTGTACCAGGCTATGTGCCACTAAAGCGCTGGAGCCTAAACGACGCTGCCGGTCTTTGATCCAGCTTTGGGGTTGCAGGTAAAAATCGGCCAGCAGGTGCACCGCAAATAAGGCCGCAAGCAGCAAAAATTCAGTGTTGAACATAGTCGCAGATCCAGTGGTGGCAATGTTGCAAAAAGTCGTCAAATAAAAGGTAACTGGCCTGATTTAATAAGGCCGTGACATTGGCTCTGGAGCTATTGAGCTCGCTGGCCAGATTTTTATGCGATTTATCTTCGGCCAATAAATACAACAATAACACCTGGGCCTGACGTTTAGTCAGCTGCATCAGCCGCTCGTCGGCAAACCGAAACAATAAATCAAGCGGCTGCTTGCCCGCTGCGTCATACAGGCTCCAGCGCTGCTGCGACAGCCGGTCTAGCCCAGTGCCGGACAATGTAAACACCGGCCCTGTGGCGGTTTTGATATCGGCTCTTAAGTTGTCGGCGGCACCAATGGCAATACAAAGCCTGGCATCTGTGCCTTCGGCAATTAAGTTCAGCCTGAGCAATAAAGCGGCGCGTACCGCCTGGCTTGGTTCAGTTAACAACAGTTGAAAGGCATCACCACGGTAGATATTAAAATGCTGGGGCTGTGCACATAACCTCAGGCTTTGATCCAGCAAATACAACAGCCGGTCATAATCTGTGCTTTGATAACTGGATGATTTCACCAGGTCGCCTGTGATCACCGCAAAAACTGCCATTTGTGTCTCCATGCTGCCGGATTGTGCTGCAGTCATATCTTTCGTGTAAGCATTATAGCTTACATTTTAAAATGTAAGCCATTTTGGTTTCTTTTTTATTTGTTCGCAGTTTTGCTTACCAGGTTGGGCTGGGTTGCATATCCGGCCAGGGGCTTGCTGTGGTAGCATGATGTTTTGTGTGTCTCCAAGAGTCAGCCGATGAGTATCGCCAACCGGGCCTCTGAAATTACCTTGCCACCGGTGAATCCGGGTTGTGCCAACCTGCTGGAGTTTTTATGCCTGCAGTTTCCGCGTATTCCAGCTGACATTTGGCAGCAGCGTTTTGCCGAAGGTAAAATTCACTGGTTTGGCGGTGAGGTGCTAAGCGCCGATACGCCTTTTAGTCCAAGCCGGCGTTTATGTTATTACCGCGAAGTCAGGACAGAACCCAAAATTCCTTTTTGTGAGCAGCTGGTCTATCAGGACGAGCATATTCTGGTGGCCTGTAAACCCCATTTTTTGCCGGTGACCCCAGGGGGTGACTATGTCAATGAATGTCTGCTGGAGCGGCTGAAACAACAGCATCAACTGCCGGATTTAGTGGCTGTGCACCGGCTTGACCGTGAAACCGCTGGTTTAGTGTTATTTAGTAAACAACCGGCAAGCAGAGCCGCTTATTATCAGCTGTTTGCCAGCGGGCAAATACAGAAAACTTATCAGGCTGTGGCCGCTTTGCCGCAAGGCCAGGCCGTTGGCGCTGAGCCGCAACTAAAGCCAGGGCAGGAGTGGCTGGTAGAAAACCGGCTGGAAAAATCGGAGCCAAAGTTTTTAATGCAGCAGGTAGCGGGGGAGGTGAATGCCCGCTCCCAGATCCGGCTATTGGATATTGAGCAACAGCTGGGTTTATTTCAGTTAACCCCCTTCACCGGCAAAACCCATCAGCTGCGTGTTCATATGCTGGGCCTTGGTTTGCCGCTGTTACACGACAAATATTACCCAAACTTGTTGCCAAAACAGGCGCTGGATTTTAGTGAGCCGCTGCAGCTGTTGGCCAAAAGCTTAAGTTTTACCGACCCCATCAGTGGCAAACCGCAGCAGTTTTGTTCAGAGCGACAGCTCCAAAGCTGGCCACACAGACCGGCAGAGTGCAAGAGTGACTGAGTTTGTACTTTTCAGAACCAAAAAAAACGCTGCAATTGCAGCGTTTTTTTAAAGCGCCTGTTTAAAACCCTGTTGAAGCCCCTGGCAACAAGCAGTTGATTTTCGAACGATGCACTGACTGAAAAACCTTTTGTGCTGCGGTCTATTGTTGTTTTGGTAAAGTCACCAGCAATAAGCCTACAGTGGCGCTTGTGATTTCAACTTCAGTGCCGGCTGGTAAGGTATCACTTGGACAATCCGGGCTTAATTTCAGCTGCCAGCTCAGGCCGCTAAACTGCACTGTGCTGTTGTGACTTTTGCCGGCGTCTGCGCTCAGAGTTAACCTGCTACCCACAAAATCAGAAATGGCCGGGCTTTCTGTCAGTCTGACATGACCTTGCTGCAGTTTTCTAAGGGGCTTCCATAGCAACAAGGCCAGCAATAAAGTGCTGATGGCAAGGGCGGTGAGCATGGCAGGCCAGGAGTCAGGCAAAATGCCGAGCGACAACAAAGTAGCCGCCAAAAAGCTGGCGATACCCAATGACAACAATGCCTCTAAAATGCCGGGCACGGCAAAAGGCAATAAAATCACACATAAAATACCCAGTAAAATCAACCAGGTTGTAATAGATAACACCATGGTCGCTCCTTAGCTGAGGCTGCCCGATTTTTGCATTGCCGCTACCACACTGAGCGCTTCAGCCACAGTATGGCCGGCGGCAGATTTATCGTTGTCCATCAACACCACAGTCGAGGCTTTGGCAATGGCCTTTTTTGCTGCAATGGCTTCAGTGGCTAAATCCAGTTGCACCGCAGCCTGACCTTCAGTGGTGGCGGCCGCTTCACCAATCATGGTCAGCGCCTTGGCACGGGCTGCAGCCACCAGTTCAATCGACAATGCTTCACCCTCGGCTTTAAGTACCTGCTCTGCTTTGTCGGCTTCGGCGGCCAGTACAGTGGCCTGTTTTTCACCTTCAGCCAGGTTGATGGCAGCCTGACGTTTACCTTCAGAATCCAGAATAGCGGCCCGTTTTTCCCGCTCGGCGCGCATTTGTTTTTCCATCGCATCCAGCACTGACGCCGGCGGGCTGATGTCTTTGACTTCATAACGCATCACCTGCACACCCCAGGCGGCAGAGGCCTGGTTAATGGCTTCAATAATTTTGGCGTTTAAGTTGTCGCGTTCTTCAAAAGTTTTATCCAGATCCAGTTTACCCAGTTCAGAACGCATGGAAGTTTGTGCCAGCTGGATAACCGCATATTCATAATTATCAATGCCATAAGATGCTTTATAAGGCTCCATCACTTTGATATAAAGCACACCATCTATGGTCAGACTGATGTTGTCTTTGGTGATAGCGGCCTGGCTTGGAATATCAATGGCGCTTTCTTTGAGTGACACCCGGTACGCAATACGGTCAATAAAAGGGATGATAAACTGCATCCCAGCGGTCATGGTGTCATGATATTTGCCTAAACGTTCGACAATAAAGGCCATATTTTGTGGCACAATCAGCACAGCTTTGCTGATCACAATCAACACAGCAATCACAGATAAAACAGGGACAAATAACTCCGGCATACAAACTCCTTTTTGGGCAAGACGGCAAAAACAGCAGTCAATGTGCCACCGGGTTGAATATTTGTAAATAAAAAAGGACCGGCAAAGCCGGAGCCAAAAGCAGAGTGCTCATTTGCGCTGTTTTTAGGCAAGGCTTTGGTTTTACAGAGGTTTCAGGTGCAGATATTTTCCGCTTTTTCCCCTTTGGGTTTGCTGCAATGGCTCGGCAGTCTGGTGTTAATTGGATTATTACTCTGGTCGGGGCTGGCCCCTTATGACCGGATCACCTGGCTGCTGGAAGTGTTGCCGGTGTTGATAGTGCTGCCGTTATTGTGGTGGAGCAAACACCGTTACCCGCTAACCAGCTTGTTGTATTTTTTGATTTTTTGGCACTGTGTTGTGTTGATTGTTGGTGGCGCTTATACCTATGCCCGGGTGCCTCTGGGTTTTATGTTGCAACAATGGCTGGAGCTTGACCGTAACCCTTATGACAAAATTGGTCACTTTTTTCAGGGGCTGGTGCCTGCCATAGCGGCACGGGAAATTTTATGGCGGGGTGCTTATGTCAGTTCGGTCAGAATGCTGAATTTTCTGATCCTTTGTGTGGTGCTTGCCATCAGCGCCAGTTATGAGCTGATAGAGTGGGGCGCCGCTTTGGCTTTGGGCCAGGGCGCTGATGAGTTTTTAGGCACTCAGGGTGATATGTGGGATACCCAGTCTGATATGTTTATGGCCTTGCTTGGTGCCTTGTCGGCTTTATTGCTGCTTGGCAAACTGCATCAGCGGCAACTGACAGTTCTCAGGTCAGGAGCATCCGTAACTTAATGAAATCATTTATAAACATTGGCAGAGACTGGTATAGCCGCCATCTTCGCATCGATAAAACTTCATTGCTGTTGTTGTGTCTGGCGGCCGCCTTGTTGTGTATCAGCGAAAGCCTGTTATTAGTTCGGCAATTTGATTTATTTACCGCACCTGGTTTTTTGCGCCCTCTGACTTTTGACGAACCTGTTGAACGTCTGTTGTTTGTACTGTTATCGGCTGTGGCCGACTTTGTCCTGATTTTATTCGCTTTTAGCCTGTATTTGCTGTTGCTGCGTGGTAAAGCCAGTTTGCGCAGTCATCTGATGTTTATGTTATTGCTGCTGACAGTGCTGCTGTGTGCCGTGCTGCTGCGCACTGAATTGGTGTCTTATTTTGGCGGTAATATGGATTGGCAGGTGCTGCAGAATCTGGGCGGCGGCAGTGGCTGGCAGGCGATCCTGATGGTGGCGGGGGAGCTTGGTATCCATCTGTTATTGCTGCTGGCGCCGCTGTTATTGCTGGTGTTGTTATTTTATCTGGTGTACCGCCGGCTGGAGCGCCACCGTCTGACCTTATTACCTCACAGGCGCGGCTGGTGGCTGTTAACCTGCTGCTGTTTATTGCTGATGCCGCTGCAATTGCAATGGGTGGGGGCCAGGCAGCAATACCATGATGCTTTGGATAAAAAAGTTTCGCAGCAGTTATTTGCTGCTATAGCCACAGCCCTGACCGACGCCGATGGCGACGGTTATGGCTGGTTTTTACCCAAGGCAGACCAACATCCTTTTGATGCCAAAAGATTCCCGGGTGCCATGGATATACCGGCCAATGGCATTGATGAAGATGACTTATTTGGTGATTTGCCGGCTTTGCCAAAAGCGCAGGACAGACTGCCGGCGCTGGTACAACAAGCCATTCGTGAACAGCGCCGGCCACAACATCTGGTGCTGGTAGTGCTGGAAAGTGTCAGGGCGGATCAGCTGTTTGCAACTTTAGACGGCAAGGCGGTGATGCCAGAGTTGTCGGCTATTGCCAAACAAGGCAGTTTTAGCCAGCAGGTCTACAGCCATACCGGTTTTACGACCAGTTCATTAAAAGCTTTGTTTAACCGCAGTTTAAGCAGCAGGCCAGTGGAAATGAGCCTGGTGCAGGCGCTGAATAAACTGGGTTATCAGCAAAACTTTATTTCCGGTCAGGCCGAAGATTTTGGCGATGTGGCCACCACAGTCGGTATGAAGGCGCCGGAGCATTATTATTTTGATGCCAAAACCGCGATACAAGACCGGGTGTATCCCTCAACCACGCTGGGCTCGCTGCGCCTGAGTGAGGACAGAGTGGTGCGGCAGGTTGCGCAGAGATTCAGCGAGCTTGACTGGCAACAACCGCAGTTTGTGTACATTAATCTGCAGGCTGCCCATTACCCTTATGTGCATAATCAAACAAAAAAGCTGCTCAGTGAAGTGCTGATCAGCCGCAGTCAAATCAACGAGCGTAATAAAAAATTGCTGGAACAAAGTTACGCCAATGCCGTGGCTAATGCCGATCTTGCGCTTGGCCAGATAAAACAATTGTTGGCCAGGCAGCAGGTGATAGACAATACCTTATTGGTGGTCACGGCTGATCATGGTGAGTCGCTGTTTGATGATGGTTTTTTAGGCCATGGCCATCAGCTGAACGACGCCCAGACCCGCATTTTTTATGTCAGCAATCAGCAACAACAATTGCCTGCGGTCTTTGGCCATGTGCAGATGGCTGAGCTGATATTGCGCCAGGCGCTGTTGCTGGGGCCAACAGCGGCAGAGCCGGCCGCAACTGTGCCTGAGGTATTGCAGGTGGTCGGGCTTATCCGGGCGCCGCTGCAAATTGCTGCGATAAACAGTGACAACAACAGATTGCTGTATGATTTTCGGGATCAATTTTTCAGTGCCCAAAGTGAGCGTGGCAAAAAGGGCCTGATGTTGTACCACAAACAACAGCAGCAACTGACAGCACCACAGCAGCAAGCAGCAGAACAATTAATACGGCATTGGGGCTGGCTGAGGTATCAGCAATCGGACTTACATCACGGGCTCAGTCAGGGGTGAAACAGCAGCAGGCACAAGTTACAGCTGATTTGCTTTTGGCTACACAACACGGCAGCTGAAGCCGCCGTTGGTCGACAAGGCTGTATGACAAGTTAAGGTCGGTTTAGTGGTGCAAATGCTTGTTGTGCCTGATAAAACTGTACCTGCAACCGGCCAAGTTCGGTGTGGTAGTCTTCCAGTTCATCTCTGAGCCTGTCGGTGCGGTATAACAAAGAAGCACGGCGGCTTGGGTCATTTTCCATCGCAATTTGTTGATTGCTGCGGTAAATCTCGTCTTTGTGCTGTTCTATCCGTATTTGAATGTTGTTGATGGCAGCGCCTAATTCGTCCACCTTCGATTTGGCCTGGTACCAGCGGCGTCCTTGCTGATAACCACGGCGAAAATCAGCTTCAAGTTTGCCACTGCAGGCGGTGTTGTATTCAGCACCACTGCGGCCATGGGCTTCACCGTGCGGGAAATCACAATAAAACACTAAGCCCTGGCTATGACCTTGCTGATAAGCCTTAAAGTCGGGGGTTACTCCATGCTCTGCACAGTCTTTTTGATAATCACGAAACTTGCTGGCCAAAGTGCCGGCTTTACCATCGTTAACGCCCAAGCTGTACCAGTCGCCACGCAAACATTCATCTTTGCTGATACTGCTGCAGGAGGCTAATAACAGCAGCAGACTCGAGGCGGCAACAAGCCGGCATAAGGTCAGGGTAAGGCTCATCTGATGTTCCGTCATTTTTGAAAAAGTGCTCTATGCTAATGTTTGCCGCTTTGGCTGCCAAGCAAATTTCCCTGAAAAAACCGTGCTTAAGCAACAAGGGCTCTGCCTCCTGCGGTCTTTGACTGTCGTTGTTGTGGAGGTTGTTGCTGTTGCAGCGAGCGTGAAGCAGGGGCTTTGTGCAAGAAGCCGGGGCCAAGTAGTTAAGCCTTGTGGTCACGGATGTCAGGAGTGCTTTGAATGAAACGAATTTTTGTGCTTTTGTTGTTGCTGCTAAGCCCTGCCGTTATTGCCAACTGGTATCCGGTGCCTGTGATAGCCGATGGTAAAAAACAACAATACAGTCCTTTGCAAAAGGCGCAGCGGCAATGGCGGTTATGTGCTTTGTTACCCCATGGTAAAGATCACTATTGGTGGGGCGTGGCCTGGGGCCTGTCGGAGGAAGCGGCCAGACAAGGCGTAATGCTGGGCATTTATGAGGCCGGTGGTTACGAGAATGCCACAAAACAAGCTGAACAGCTGGCCTTATGCGCGCAGAAACAAGCGGACGCTTATATTATTGCGGCTATTTCGGCCAATGGGCTTGATGCCCAGATCCGTGAACTCAGTGCAAAAGGAATTCCGGTGATAGACCTGATTAACGGCATTGACAGTGCGGGGGTCAGCAGTCATTCATCGTTATCTTTTGCCGGTATGTCGGCGGCGGCCGCCCGTTATATTCTCAAGCAGCAGGGTAATAAGCCATTAAAACTTGCCTGGTTTCCGGGGCCTGAAGGTGCAGCCTGGGTGCGGGATGCTGAAGCGGGTTTAACAAAAACGCTGCGGGGTAGCCAAACTCAGGTGCTGCACGCCGGTTATGGTCCAACCGATGCTTTTAGTCAGGCCGGTCTTGCCCGCGATTTTTTTGCCAAAAACCCGGACATTGATGTGGTGCTGGCCAATGCCGTTGCCGCAAAAGTGGTGTCGCAAATATTACAAAAGCAGTTATTACAAAAGCAATTATTGCAAAAAGAGCAGGCCGGCAAATCGCCGGACGACGCCAAACCTTCGCCCAAAATTATTGCGTATTATGCCAATCCGGCAGTAATAGAACTGCTACAACAAGGCCAGATAGCTGCAGCTGTTACTGACTCGCCGGTGCTCCAGGCGCGGATTGCAGTGGATCTGGCGGTGCGGCTGTTACAAAAAGAGCGGGTGCCAGCTTATGTGGCGCCACAAATTGAAGTACTGCAAGCCGATAATCTGGCTTCCTACCCGATAAACAGGTTGTTACCGCCGGACGAGCAGTGGATTATCCGTCGTGAGCTGCTTGATTTACCGGAAAAACCACGTTAGCAACCCCTTTGCAGGCGCTGCCGCTTGTAGCTGATTTTGCTGCCGTTTACGCAGGCACAGCTTCGCTGGCTGTGGTGGGGCAATTCCACTATGCTGAAGCTATCTGTATGAGATAAAGGTATTTTTGTGATGTTCAGTTTGCCGCGCCAATGTATTTTTGTGTTGTTATTGACAGTCTGGTTTGGGCTGGCAACTAAGGCGTTTGGCGCAGAAACAGTGATCCGAACCCTGGGTCAGCAATCCATTCAGGAAGCCAGCCATGCTTATTATCAGGATTTATTGCAGCTGGTGCTGAAACAAACCGAAGCCGAGTTTGGCCCTGCCCGGGTGCAGGAGCTGATGCCTCCCCGTCATGGCAATATGTTTTACATGCTGCACAAGGGGAATTTTATTGATTTACATCGTTTTGGCACCGATTTGCAGCTGGAAAAAGACTTGTTGCCAATCCGGGTGCCGCTGCTTGGTGGGGGGTTAGGTTGGCGCGGTTTTATGATCCGAAAAACCGATTTAGCCGGTTTTAAACAGCTGACGAGCTTTTCAGAGCTGCAGCAGTTAACCGCCTGTCAGGGCCTGACCTGGCCTGATTCGACCATTATGGAGCAGGCTGGCCTTAAGGTGCTGCGGGTGGATGGTTATGATCAGATGTTGTCTTTACTCAGTAAAAAACGTTGTGATTATTTCCCACGCAGTGTGTTTGAAGGCCCCTCTGAAGTGGCACATTTTGCCAAAGAATATCCGGATCTGATGTTCAGCACTGATGTGTTGCTAAAATACCCCTACGCCATGTACTTTTTTGTCAAACAAAACAATGAACAACTGGCCAAAAGGCTGCAAAAAGGCTTAACGGCGCTGGCGGTGTCTGGCCAGCTGCAGGCCTTTATGCAACAACATCCGGTGAGCCGGCATGTGTTTCCGCTTAGTCAGTTTAGTCAGTCGCTGGTATTTGAGCTGCCAAATCCGGTGTTACCGCCGGCCACGCCCACCAGCATTACCGAATTTTGGTTGCAGTTGCCGCCTTCCACCCGGGTGGAAAAAATTAAAATAAGGGAAGCAATAAAGCCCGCACAGCAGTTTTAAGCCTGGCTCTGATATAATCCGGCGATATTTTTTTGCACCGGAACCAGCATGACCTTTATTGATCCTATGACCAAGTCTACAGACCCAGCTCTGACTGAATTTATCGACCTGTTCCGCCAGGCTTTTACCGCCGGTGCTTTGGTGCGGTTGTTATTGTCAAAATATCAGGGGCAGGATGCAGAGTTGCAGCGGGTGCACATCAGGCCGGTGCAACTAAAAAACGAGTTGTTGCTGTCGTTCTTATCGGAAAACCGCACCTTTGACAGCACAAAAAATTATACATTGGCGGATGCTTGTGCTCTGCTGACTGAGTGGATTGGCCGCGATTTTTATAATGTGTTATTGGAAACTCAAAGCCAGGAAGTGCAGCTTGGCATCAGTAAAAAAGGCAAGGTGCTTTTGAATAAACGCAAAATTGCCCAACCCAAAGCACCGGTCGTTTTGGCGCATAACAAAGAAAAACACCGTTTTGTGGAACAAAGCCGGCCTTATTTGCAGGCGCTGGGCATTACCGACGCCCAGGGCCAGCTTATTCCGTCCATGTCAAAAAAATGGAAGCAAATTAATAAGTTTATTGAGGTGCTTTCCAAAGCCATCAGCCAAACCGGCCTGGCACAACAACAGTCGTTGCACGTAGCCGACTTTGGCTCAGGCAAAGCTTATTTAACTTTTGCGGTTTTTGATTATTTGACCAGCACTCTTGGCCTGAAAGCGCAGGTAACAGGGGTGGAGCTGCGCCAGCCTTTGGTGGATTTATGCAATAACACAGCCCAGGCGCTGGCACTTGATGGCCTGCAGTTTGAGCAGGGCGATGTGAAACATTTTAAAGCCCGCGGTATTAACGTGATGATAGCGCTGCATGCCTGCGACACTGCCACCGATTATGCCATTCACATGGGCATTCGCACCGGCGCTGAAATTATTATGTGTTCACCTTGTTGCCATAAAGAACTGCGGCCCCAGCTATTAAGCCCGCCGGTGCTATCGCCATTATTGGTGCATGGTATTCATGCCGGTCAGCAGGCGGAGATGTTAACCGACGGCCTGCGGGCATTATTGCTTGAAGCCCATGGCTACGACACTCAGGTGTTTGAATTTATCAGCCTGGAACACACCAGCAAAAATAAAATGATCCTGGCGCAAAAACGGAAAAAACCAAAAGATAACCAGGCAGTTCTTACACAAATTGCCGAGCTGAAAGCTTTTTATGGTATCAAACAGCATTGTCTGGAAACCTTATTGGCTTCGGCTGAACCGACCAGCTAAGGCGTTAAAATCAGCGACAATCGGCAGCTTTTTCGAAACTTCAGGAGCTTCATGTGTTTGCGGTAGATTTTAAAGTACGGGATTACGAGTGTGATATGCAGGGTATTGTGAATAATGCCGTGTATTTTAATTATCTGGAACATGCCCGCCATGAGTTTTTATTAAGTAAAGGCATTGATTTTGCCGCACTGGCACGTGATGGCATTCATCTGGTGGTGGTGCGCAGTGAAATGGATTACAAAGGCTCATTAACAAGCGGCGATTTGTTTGCGGTCACAGTGCAGTATCAGCCCATTTCTAAGGTTCGCTTTGGCTTTCGCCAGCAAGTGGTCCGTAGCCGCGATGGTGCTGTGCTGCTGGATGCGCTGGTGACAGGCACGGCATTAAATCAACGTGGCCGGCCTTTTGTGCCTGACGCACTGGCGCTGCTGGCCAACGAATAAGCGCAGACGCCCGCCAGCTGCAGTTTCGCAAAAAACTGCAGCTTTGGTGCATTAAGGTGCCTTCGGGTACAACCCGGGTTGTAAAAACGGGATCAAGGCCAGTATTAACGCCTGTTGATAAACACTGCTGCGGCTGAGTCTGTGGCCTGTTAACAGCGCAATGGCACCACCGGCTTGTTTGATATTGTCGGTACCAAACAGCGCGTCCATCACATCACCAAGCTCCTGACCCTGTTGCAGCTGTTGCAAGGCTGCAGGTGGTAACATCAGACTGGCCGAGCGGGCTTTACCCAACATACCCCGGTGTTCTATCAGCATCCAGGCAAAAGTAAATTCCCCGTCCAGACCTGCTTCGATGCTGACATAAAAGTCGGCCTGCACCTGCTGTTTTAGTGTGTTGATGCGATTTTGCGCGCCCAATAAAGTTTCTTCGCTGCTCATCGGCTGCGCTGCCACACCAGATGGCACGGCATAACCTTGCACTTCACAATGGATATCGGGGAAAACCTCAGTAAAACAATGCTGTACAGCTTTGATTTTGGCGGGGTTGGCTGAAGCGACGGCAATAGTCCAGTACTGAACACCGGGTTCTGTGAATAGTTGTGGTGACATCAGGTAAAAATCTTAGACAAAAACTACCGTTATCATACAGTGCCCCGCCACAGTATGCAGCAGGCAGTTTTTGTTAGCTTGTATGCTGCATCAACCGCAGGAACCCGACAGCTCGGAGATTGCACGCTGCACCTGCTCGTTACTTTGGCAAAACCCGACAAAAACCTCTGCAGTGTCATTGATCAGCATATTGCCCCGATCAGACTCGCGACTGGCCTGTTGCATGCTAGCAAGGGCGTTTTGCGTTAAAGTCAGATTGGTTTTTACGACGGTTTCGATATCTACTGTTGATTTACCAGTACTGGACGCCAGTTGCCGGACTTCATCGGCCACAACGGCAAAACCACGACCGTGTTCGCCAGCTCTGGCCGCTTCAATAGCTGCATTTAATGCCAGCAGGTTAGTTTGTTCGGCAATATGGCGAATGGTGCTGACCATGGCATAAATCGCCTGTGACTGTGTAGCCAGCTGTTGCAGCAGTGCTGCTGCATGATTCACTTCTTTATTGACCAGGCCTGTACTTTGTACACTTTGTTGTAGCAACAGCTCTCCCTGAGCAAAAAGTTCAGTGTTATGTTGCTGAATTTGCTGCACTGTTTTTGTAGCCTGCTGTACGGCCTGGCGTTGGCGGATCAACGCCGTAATATCACTGGCAAACTTTACGACTTTTACAACACGGCGTTCTTCATCAAAGACCGGGTTATAGCTGGCCTCCAACCAGATTGAGTCGCCGGCGGCATTTTTACGTTCAAACTGGCCGGATTTAAACTGCCCCTGTTGTAACTCAAGCCAGAAATCCGGTTGTTGCTGATAAAAACCGTCAAAACAAAACATCCGGTGATGTTGACCGCTGATTTGTTCCAGACTGTAACCTACAGTGGTGAGAAAATTTTGATTGGCGTGCAGAATATGGCCGCAAGGGCTGAATTCGATAATGGCCTGTGATTTATGCAAAGCGGCAATAATGGCCTGTTGTTCCTGCTGCTGCCGGGTTTTAGTGCTGACGTCGGCAGCAAACTTAACCACTTTCACCACTTTGCCATGTTGTAACACCGGAAAATAAGTGGCTTCCAGCCAGATTTTCTGCCCTTATTTATGCAAGCGCATAAAAGTGTCAGCCTGACTGTGCCCCTGTGCTAACTGTTGCCAGAACAACTGGTAGCTTTTGCTCTGCTGATGTTCCTTGTCACAAAACATACTGTGATGGCGCCCACAAATCTCATCCCAGCGATAACCGACAGTGTCCAGAAAAGCTCTGTTTGCGTGCAAAATAGTGCCATCGGGTAAAAATTCAATCACGGCAATATTGCGTTCGATAGAGCTGATGTAATGTTGCACCGACTGCAGATCGTGCTGGCTTTGTTGTAAGGCAACTTTGAGTTTTTGATTAAACATAGGCTTTCCCTTGCTGCTAAATGTGTCTGAGCTGTGTTGACGCAATAACATGGGCAAGGGGTGCTGCTAGGAGAAAGTCAACAGGCGGCGACGGTATTAGTGAACCACCTTTGTGTCTACTGCAACCTGGCAACCTTAGTTTATTCACCTTAGGCCCATAGTTTTGCGTGTTCAGCTTTTCAACTGACTTGCCGGTTTTGATTTTAACTATCCGCAGCAATTTGAACAGCGCTAACAGATCAGCTGTGTTGCACCATTGAGATAACGATCTGATTTGGTTCGATATGTGAAATGTACAAAAATGTGCAGTGTGAAAAATTGTGGCATGGGCAAAAACTACAGTGATGCCCGTCAGCAGGTGCTGTAGTAAAAAACATCTGCAGGTTCAGAAGGTGTTGTTGATGGCCGATGGATACAGCGGCACAGCAAAAAACAAGCAGCTAGTTAGCACAAAGGAGCTTTACAGCTCCTTTGTGTGGGGGATTTTGCAGTGACTTAATTAACCGCCTAAACCCACATACACTGTTTGCACGTCGTCATCGTTGTCGATGGCTTCGAGGAAAGCTTCTACTTCGGCGCGCGCGGCGTCATCCAGGCTCACCGGGTTTTTCGGTTTATAAATCAGCTTGGCAGAGCTAACGCTAAAACCAAATTCCGGCAGGGCTTTTTGGACCAGGTCCAGATCGGTCGGTTCAGTGTAAAAAATCACACTGCCATCTTCATCCTGTTCGAAATCCTGGGCTCCGGCTTCAATAGCGGCCACTTCTACATCAGCGTCTTTGTTGTCGGCTGTGGCTTCAATAGCGCCTAAATAATCAAAGTCCCATGACACTGAACCTGAAGTGCCAAGCTGACCTTTGCGGAACAGAATACGCATACTTTGGGCTGAACGGTTTTTGTTGTCGGTTAAACATTCAACAATGACCGGCACCTGATGTGGGGCAAAACCTTCGTACACGACGTGCTCGTAGTTCACCGGGCCATCCAGTAAACCAGCACCTTTTTTAATGGCGCGTTCCAGCGTGTCTTTTGGCATTGAAGCTTTGCGGGCGGTTTCAATGGCTAAACGCAGTTTGGCGTTCATTGAAGGGTCGGCGCCGTTTTTTGCCGCCATCATAATTTCTTTGGCTAATTTGGTAAAAATACGGCCTTTGGCCGCTGCAGTATCCTGCTTATGTTTTGCTTTCCATTGTGCGCCCATGGCTACAATCTCGCTCTGTGCTGTGTGATCAAAGAAAATGCCGTAGTCTAGCCAAAGGGCCTGACCGGCGCAACCGCCACAGTGGGTACTGCAAGCGGATTTATGTTCTGTGCTAGAATGCCGGCAGTTTTTTTGACAAAGAGATGTTATGAAGCTGCTGTCGTTATCCGGAGTTAAAAAATTCCCCCTATTGTTCTCTGTCTTCAGCCTGTGCTGTCTGAATCTGGCTTTGCATGCGCAGCCGCTGGAAGAGCAGGTAAGTGCAGCTGCCACTGCAACAGTTGAGGCCACTACAGATGTGGAGGCCACGATGAAAGCCATGGCGCTGTATTATAAAAAGGCGCTTGCTGCGGTTGATATTCCTCAAATGCAAAGTGAAATCAATGCTTTACAGCATGAAGTTGCCAGGGTGCAACAATATCAGTTTCCTGCAGAGAAACAGCCTTTATTCCAGCAAGGGCTCAGTGAAGTGCAGCAACAATTGACGTTGGTGCAACAGACGCTTACGGCGGGCGATCTGCCGGCGGCAAAACAGCAGCTGGCTAAAGTCGATAGCCTGAAAAAGCAATATCATAAAGAGCGCAGCCCAAGTTTCTGGCAATTGTTGTTTGGCGGCTAACTTCTGATCAAGTTATAGGTTTTGAATACTAAAAAAGGGAGCAATCTGGAATGAATGGCTATGTGATGGTTGCGCTGGCTGCTTTTGGGATTGGTTTAGTGACCGGCAAATTAATTTACCAGCAACCACCACAACTGGTGGCAGTGCCTGCTATTGGCGCTGTGCCGGAAGAATATCTGGCACCTGTCAGCACAGGCGCTGCAGGTATTGCCGAGGGAAAAATGGCGCAAAACACTGGCGTCGAGCATGACTCTTTGTTTAGCGAAGCTGCCACAAACAGCAGTTTTTCCTGTGATGGCAGAACCATGTGCAGTCAGATGAATTCGAGAGAAGAAGCTGAATATTTTATTAAAAACTGCCCCAATACCAAGATGGATAGTGACTTGGACGGCATTCCCTGTGAAAGGGATAGCCGCTGGTAAGCACTGCGCCCTGCAGGTAGCAGGTTCAGTAAGCCAACCAATAAGCCAAAGTGACCTTTGTTGCCTGTGATGCCGCTGATGCCCATAGCGCCGTGAAGTCAGTCAGATCTGAAAACAAAAACAGCAGCACATGGTGCTGCTGTTTTTTGCAAGACGATGTGTTTAAAAACTCAGCTTTTAGTGCTGGTGATCACAGTCGTCATCACATTCGTGATCATCGGCAAAATCGTTGTCGCCGTCCTGATGTTGCATCACACCCCAGCCGTCGTTGTAACCGCCAAATTTTTTCGCAAATTTGTCCAGTTCGGCTTCTTTGGCGGTGATAGCGGCATGGTCCGGCACCATCGTCAGGCTGACAATCAGCTCCCATTGTTCTAAATCGTTAAAATTCAGTTCAACTTCACCACCTTCATCCAGTGCTGTTAAAGCACTCAGTGCGGTTTCGGCTTTTTGTTTGTCCGGAAATACTAAATAAAAATCCAGCTCCAGGCTTTTGCTCAGATCCACACCGGCGTCAGCCAGTGCCTGCAGCATATCGCCGTTGCCATCATCCGGGAATTGACTCATTGGGCTCTCCGTGAAGCAATAGTAGGGGAAAATTCTGCGCGCTAGTTTAGCAAGTTTTTAAAATGTCCGGCAGTTAATTTCCTGCGCCAGCTTGCTGCGCTGCGTTGTATTGCACAACAAAAGCCTGCAGGTTTGGAAAAAACTGCAAAAACAATTGCTCAAACTGCTGCTGATGGGTGCTGAAGTCGGTGATAGCACCGGAAAATTCGTTGGCAAAACGCAAGCGGCCAGCGATACGATCAAGGGCCTCGCCAATACCGTCAAGTGAAGCATAACTGCCAAACCAGTCCTGTGGTACCAGATAACTGATGGTGGTTGCCATGCGCTCCGGCATCAAAGCTCTGTCCTGCCACAGCTGCTGATAAAGACGGCTTTTGTACACTACAAAAGGTTCAGGGTGAAAAGCCGGCCAATGTTTGATTAAGTAGTGATCAAACAATAAATCCAGTGCCACTCCGGCAAAACGACGGCGTTTGGCAGCAAATAATAATTTGGCCTCACGCACTTCTGGTGCAGCGTCGGTAAAACGGTCGATGGCTCTGTGTTGCATCAGGCCTGCGGCAGTTGCGGGCGAAAGCGCAGTTAAATCAACACCACGGCAAAAATCTCCCAGTAAATTGCCAATCCGGGATTCGGTGTTGTTGTCAGCAAAATATAAATGCGCCAGATAGTTCATCTTTGGCCCGCAACAAGACTGCTGTTGTTTGCGTTGATGCAGTTATTCCGGCACACAAGCTTTGATATAAGAACACTGATGTTTTTTGGCATAAGAAACAATCGCTTGTTGCATCTGAGTTTGATGGGGCGAACGCGCCGACAACACGTAAAAAGTATCAATGCTACTGAGTGCCTTACGCTCTAGGTTTTTCAGTATGCTGGCATCTTTGGCTTGTGCATAAGCGCGAAACGGGCCGTCGTAAGTTAACAAATGCTGGCTGCGCTGATGCAAAAATAAGTCGCTGGCGCTGATAGCATCGGGTAAATCCACAGGAATAAAACCACGCTCAAGCAATTTGGCTCTTTGGCCCTGATAGTCAAAACCTCGGATCAGCGCAACTGAGTTATCTCTGGGCGCCTGACCACGGTTTTTATGGCTGTACATCACCAGCTGCAACTCTGAGTAGGGGGGCGCCACAAACAAATGCTGCCCCTGCTGCGGAGCAAGTGCTTTGGTGCTTTTAATATTGATGCTTAAATCCAGCTCACCGCTATCCAGCAGCAGATACATCCGCGCCGGGGTGACACAGACAGCTTCCACTTCAATCTGCTGCATGGCAAAAATGCGGCGGGTTAACTCAAAGCCTGGCCCACCACAACTTTGGCCATCGCTGCTGACAATAAAATCAGGCGGAAAATTATGCAGCCCCATTTTGATCCGTAATGGCGCTGACGCGGCACAGGGCAGTGCAGCAAAAAGCATGACCAGCAGCGCACAGCGCAATATGACAAAGACTGCTAATAAGGGGGTTCTGGCCTGCATAACATCACCTGAAGTTACTTCTGGCTTTGAGTATGAAAAGCCTGATGCTGAGTTTCAAGCCTTTTCTGTGGGCCTGGCAAATAAGGTCTGGGCAATACCACAGGCTAAAATAAGTACAACACCACTGACTTGCAGCAGGCTGAGGTTTTCCTGAAACAACAGCCAGCCGGCCAGGATCACGGCCGCCGGTTCAATATAAGCCAAAGTGCCATAGACCCGGGTCGGCAGGTGCTGCAGCGCGGTCAGCGCCCACAAAATAGCTAAAAACCCCGGGAAAATGCCGGCCAATAATATCCAGGGTAGATCCGCGCTGGCTGGTAAGGCGGCGTCTTGCCAAAACGGCAACACACATAAAGCGCCGATGGCCAGCTGGTAAAAGGTGCGCTGGTACAAAGACTGCGCCGGGTCTGGTTTTCGGTTGAGCAGTAAAAAAGCGCTGTACGCCAATAACGACAACAAACCATACCCAAAACCGGGCAATTGCGCCGGGGTTAAAGCTAAATCCAGCTGAAATTGTTGCAGCATGGCAAAACCCAGCATGGCAAAAACAATACATAAACTACTGGCAAGATTCAGTTTTTCATGAAAAAGCCAGTGGGCGGCAAGACTGGTCAGCGGCGGGGCCAGATAGACCAGCATAATGGCGTTGGCCAGGCTGATAGTCTGGATAGCCTGTAAAAAACACAACATAAAACTGGCGAGCAACCCACCGTTGAGCCACACATGCCAATCAGGTTTGTGTGTGAGCACTTTGAGTTGCCCACGTGCCAACAGCAGCAGCGCCAGGCAAAAAGCCCCGACAAAAAGCCGGTAGAAAGTGAGTTCAGCAGCGCCAAGGCCGGAATAACGCGCGATAATGCCGCTGCTGGCCATACAAAGGGCGGACAACAGCGCCAGTACTACATAAAAATTCACATCTGATCCTTAGTTGGCCGCAGGTTAACCTTGGCTGGGGCCAGTGTTTATTGGCTTGCCGGCAAAGCTGTGATTTCAGACAAATCGTGCCGGCAGGCACCTGCTACAGATGCAGCAGGCGCCAGTTGTTATTGTGCCGCACTCCATAACAGGGCTTTGTGGATCACCGCCTGATTCAGTGGGCCGGTCTGACCGCCTTTGCCGCCGGTGTAAAGGGAAAAATGTTGCAGATAACTCATATTAAAACCATCCACAATGCTGATCTGACATTCGGTGCCGGCCTTGGCTTCAAAGCTGGCCACAGTCGATATACCAGCTTCAGTGGCTGTGGCCAGATGCGGCATCACTAAGCTGCTTTGTTGCAGTGGCAGGCCAGGGCATTGCGCCTGCGCCTGTTTTACCACAGCGGTAATACCGGTATTTACCGGGCCGTTGTCGATAAAATACTCCAGAGCCAGCCGCTGGGTGCCACTGTGGTTGATGTTGGCGCTCAGCTGCAGTTTTTGCTCCGGCAATCCCCAATTTTTAAACACCGGTAAACCCAGATAATCAGTGGCGGTTAAATCATCACTTTGTAAAGTGTCGCCTGCCACAAACTGTTGCTGTTGGCCTGCTGTGCAGACAGTGCGGCTTGGTAGTGAGGTTAACGCAGTATCGGTGTAACTTTGCACCAGGGCATAACATTGCGAAACATGACCAGGGTCTTTATCCAGATAATGATCCCGCTGTTTTTTCAATTGCACTTTTGCGCCGTTTTTATACAGGATAAAACGGGTTTTTGTTTCACCATTGGCGTCAAATTTCAGTAAGATTTCACCTTTGTCGGTACTGGTCAGGCTTAATAATGGCTGTTTTGGCGCAAACAACGCCCTTTGTTCAGCTGTGCTCAGTTTCTGGTTGTCGGCCACTTTTAACATTCTGACTGGGCTTTGCTGCTGGGCTACAGGCGTAAGCACCATGTCAATCTGGTTTTGTTCAGTAGAAAAATCATCCAGTTGCAGCTGCAGCTGATGCGCTGAGGTTAAGGCTTGTGCCACGCCATTGATCCGCACTTCGGACAGCTGATAACTTTGTTGTTTGCTGGCTTTGCCCTGCAGCTGCAAGGTCAGTTGTACTCTGTTGCTGCCAAGACGCAGATTTTCCAGTTTCAGTTCGTTGCCAAGCTGCAGATCCTGCGCCAGCTGTGCCGGAATATAAGGGTTCAGCACCAGAGTACGGCCGGATACCGCCACACCAAATAAAGCGTTCACGATAAAGTCGTGATAAGCGGCCACAGACCAGAGCTGGCGCTCAGAGTTAATCACAGGACCGGATAACTCACCGTCATCGACATGGGCTTTTTGGCTCAACCATTCGAGATTTTCCATATTGGATAAATTAAAAGCCGCGCCCTGAAATAACGACATGGCAATTTTATGGAACAGTTCCGCATGTTGGCGTGACTTGGCCGCTCTTAACGCATAAGCGCTGACAAAAGGCCAGATGGCTCTGTTGTGGTAAATCGGAATTTGTTGTTTTGCCGGAAACAACACGGGTGGACCGGCCTGGGTCAGCGGATAGTTTTGTAAAATCTGGTCGGCCTGCGCGCTTGATGCCACCTGATGGTTAATAGCCAGCGCTAAACCCAATAAATCATATTGTTGCACCGGCATAGGGTTAAATTCTTCGCCGAGATAACTGGCATATAAACCTTGTTCCGCCAGCCAAAATGACTGGTTAATGGCGGTTTTCAGCTCATCGGCCCAGCGGGCAAATTGTGGCGCTGCCGCTGGCTCCTGGGTTTTGGCTGCTTCTGCAACCGCCTTGAGTGCGGCGTAGTGCAGCACATTGGTTGAGAGTGCATAAGACTGAGCCAGAAAGCGGGTATCTTTGGCTGTCCAGTCCGGATAATTTTGCTCGCGCCAGTCTAAAAAGGACGTTTCGCCCCGGTATAACCCCAGTTTTTCGCTGAAGATATATTGCCTGTCCTGCAGCAGGGTATTTTTGGCAATGGGGTACCACTGCGCTTGCCAGGCTTGCTGCGCTTCAGTGCTGCTGCTATCGGCCATAGCGTTTAGCGTCAGGCCGCTGGCGGCTAAAATCCATACCACCCGGTCTGAGCTGACAGGCCAGCTGCCGCCTGAGCCTGTGTCCTGCAGCGCCACTTCAATAGGCGACACCTGACGGGCCACCAGCTCGGGCCGCACTTTGGAGGTTTTAAATAACAATGAGTTTCGGGCGCGCTCCGGGTCGAGATAACCCAGGCCCAAATCCAGGCTGTAGGATAAATCGCGGGTCCAGACATAATGCCATTTGGCACCGGTTTCAAAACAAGGGCAGGGCACTGCCTGCTGATCGTTAAAACCCCAGTCGGTAATTTCATTGACGCTGTTCTGGTTTTTTTCCAGCTGCGCCAGGCTAAACAGGGCGTCAAATAACACATTCTGGCTACGAACCTGCAAATCGCCGGCACTGACACTCAGAGTTTTTGTTTTAACGGTTTGCACTGGCTCGGTGCTGGCGCTGCCATCGGCACTTTTGAGCGGCACAGCATTACTTTGCAGGTTAAATTCCCGCTGACCATCGGCCAGCAATAAAGCCTCTATGTTCACCTTGCCAAATTTATTGGCATATTGCCGCTGCTGCTGGCTGGCTTCGCTGTTGGCCCAGGCACTCTGGCTCAGGCCGACTAAGGTGGAGAAAAGTCCCAAAGCAAAATAAGAGCGCATAAGCATACCTGTCCTTGCCGATAGAATCGGTTTGAGTTTAACAGGCTCTTGGCGCTGAGTGTATGGTGCAGGGTACAAAAAACGCTGTCAGGCAAAGACTTAGCAATAAGTTAACAAGAAATGCCGTCATCAGCTGGTGCTGCTGATGCCGTTGATGTTTAGACAGCCGCTATGGATGCCAAGGTGTTGTAGGGATGGCGCAAAAATACGGCTTGTGGTGGATCAGGCTTATTGCCGTGCTGTGATAAGCCTGTATTTATTCTGCTGCCGGTGACAGACCAGTTAAAATCGCCTGCCGTTCTTTTTCAGTCAGCAAGGCTGAAAGGGCGGTACGCCTGCGGTATTTGCGGCTATGCGCGTCATCGCCAAGCAGGCTTTGCCGGAATAACTCTGGCTGATCCAGCTGCAATAAAGCAGTACTCCAGAACAGATATTCACCATGGCGCAGCAGCCCTTGCTGATAACGCTCGTCCAGCTGCTGCTGAATACGGGTCGCCTGCTGCGGCGCCGCCAGCAGTTTTTCCACCATGGCCTGATGTAATAACCAGATCTGCTGATCAAGCTGACGTTCTTTGGCTGAGCTTGCTGTTTTATTGCGGCGCTGTTGACGGCGTGATTTGGGTTGCCAGCCGGGTGTACTCACCAGTTGCCGCCGCTGTGTCACAGTGGTCGGCACTGTGGTTTCAGTTTGTGGTTCTTGTTGTTTTTGCTGCTGAGCCATACCGTTGTGTTATCTGCTGTTGTCGTTATTTTTTGCCGTTACCGCCTGCAGTTTGCCTGCTAATGAAAATTACGGGCAGCAGTTACAAGTTCAGGCAAACAGTGGTCCAGACTTTGTAGTTGTCCGGCGATAATATGGATCACTTCACCACTACGTTGTAACTGGCCGGCCACACTCAGAATTCGACTGGTTAAAAAAGCGGTTTTATCACGTTGTGCAATAGTGCGCCACACCACCACATTCACCAGTCCTGTTTCATCTTCCAGCGTGATAAAGGTTACACCACCTGCTGTGCCAGGGCTTTGCCGGCAGGTGACCAAACCCGCTACCTGCACCGGCAGTTGGTTGGCAAGTTTGGGCAAATTGATCGCCTGATGACTTTTTTTTAAAAAGCCGGCCTGACGTAATAATGCCAGTGGATGTTCAGCCAGGCTGAGCCCCAGCTGGCGATAGTCTTCCAGTACGTTGCTGATGGCTTTGGGCGCCGGTAAAGGGCAGGGCGCAGGCTGTTCGGCCACAGCAAACAAAGGCAAATCTTCCAGTTTGTCCTGGAGCTGCCAGCGGCTGGCATAACGGTGGCCACTGAGCTGTTGTAAAGCGCCGGCACTGGCCAGTTTTTCCAGTTCAGCCCTGGCGACACCACATTGCCTCAGTGCAGCCAGTGAGGCAAAACCAGTTGCCGGGCGTTTTGCCAGCAGCAATGTTGTGCTGGCCTGAGACAGGCCTTTCACCAGTTGCAAACCAAGCCGTAATGCCAGGCCATCTGCTGTTGTTTCTATCTGATGTTGCCAGGCCGAATGCTGGATACACACCGGCAGAATGGTCACGCCTTGCCTGCGGGCATCCTGCACCAGCTGCGAGGCACTGTAAAAACCCATAGGTAAGCTATTGAGTAGGCTTGTAAAAAACTCAAGCGGGTAATAATGTTTTAACCAGGCGGAAGCATAAGCCAATAACGCAAAACTGGCTGAATGTGACTCGGGAAAACCATATTCACCAAAACCACAAATTTGCTGGAAAATCTGTTCGGCATATTGCTGGCTGTAGCCTCTGGCCAGCATGCCGGCAATCAGTTTGGGTCTGAATTGCTCCAGTTCACCGGTTTTTTTCCAGCTGGCCATGGCACGGCGCAGTTGGTCGGCTTCACCGCCGCTAAAACCTGCCGCCACCATCGCCAGTTTAATCACCTGCTCCTGAAAAATGGGGACGCCCATGGTGCGGCCCAGCACCTGCTCCAGCTCTTTAGACGGATAACTGACAGGTTCGAGGCCTGCACGGCGGCGTAAAAACGGATGCACCATATCACCCTGAATAGGGCCTGGCCGCACTATGGCGATTTGGATCACCAGATCATAAAAACAGGCCGGTTTGAGTCTGGGCAGCATGCTCATCTGGGCACGGGATTCAATCTGAAAAAGCCCGACTGTATTGGCTTGCTGGATCATCTGATACACCGCCGGATCGTCGCCGCTGTTGCTGATATCGGCCAGCGTCAGCGCTGTAACGGCACTGTTATTCACCAGTTGCAGGCATTTTTTCAGTGCGCTCAGCATACCAAGCGCCAGAATATCAACTTTGAGCAAACCCAGGGTTTCCAAATCGTCTTTATCCCACTGGATCACGGTGCGTTCGCTCATGCTGGCATTTTCCACCGGGACCAGCTCATACAAAGGTCCGGCTGAAATGACAAAACCACCCACATGCTGGGATAAATGCCTCGGAAAACCACGAATTTGGCTGATCAGGCTGATCAGCTGCTGGTGTTTGGGCTCGGCCGGGTCAAAACCATAGTTGGTCAGTTGCTGCCACCAGCTTTGGCTGGAGTCACGCCTGTTGATCTGCTGCAGCCATTGCTCCAGTTGCAACGGGTGAAAACCCAGCGCTTTGCCAACATCACGCAGGCTGCTGCGAAAACGATAACTGACCACAGTGGCGGCCAAAGCAGCTCTTTGCCGGCCATATTTGCGGTAAATATACTGAATCACTTCTTCGCGCCTTTGATGCTCAAAATCCACATCAATATCAGGGGGTTCGGCCCGCTCTTTTGAAATAAAACGTTCAAACAACACCGATATTTTTCGCGGATCCACAGCTGTAATGCCGAGGCAATAACAGACCACTGAGTTAGCGGCTGAGCCCCGGCCCTGATACAAAATGTGCTGGCTTTTGGCAAAGTGCACCAGATCGGCAATGGTCAGAAAATAATAGGGGTAATTCAGCTCAGCAATCAGCGCCATTTCTTTATCAATAATCTGCTGAATATCGGCAGGCACGCCGCCCGGGAAACGATCATCGGCGCCCTGGCTGACCAGTTGCTGCAGATGTTCAATCGCAGTTTTGCCTTTTGGTACCAGCTCAGCCGGGTATTCGTATTGTAAGCTGCCAAGGTTAAAGTGGCACAAAGCGGCGATGTGACAGCTTTGCTCAAGTAAAGCTGCATCAAACAGCCGCTGCAGCTTGGCGATTGGCCTTAAACAACGTTCGGCATTTGGGCTCAGTGCAAAACCGGCTTGTTCAACTGTGGTGCCAAGGCGGATGGCGGTCAGCACATGCTGGAGCGGCAACATGCTGGCCTGATGCATCAGTACTGCGCCTACAGCAGTGCAGCGCAGCCTAAATTCCTGGGCCAGAGCCTGACAATGCTGCTGATATTGGGCATCTGTTGCAGTTAACAATCTTTGCTGAGCCAGATATAGCCGCTGTTTAAAATGCTGCACCAACCAGCGCGCCCAGCGTCTGTCTGCCGGGCCGCCTTGTGGCAACCAGAGCACCAGGCAATAACGGCAACTTTTTAAATCCCAGATATTCAGCTGATACTGGCCTTTGCTGGCGCGGCGGCGGCTATTGCTGATAATACGGCACAGCTCAGCATAAGCGGCACGGCAAGGGCACAGCAGTACCAGTTCTAAGTCGGGCGGCAATTTGAATAAAGAGCCCACAATCAGCTTTAGCGGCAGTTGTTGCTCACGAATACGCCGGTAAGCGCGAACCACACCAGCCACTGAACATTCATCAGTGATGGCAAGCGCCTGATAACCAAGTTGTTGAGCGTTATCAACCAGTTGCTCCGGGCTGGAAGCACCGGTTAAAAAAGAAAAATTGCTTTGGCAAAACAGCTCTGCATAAGTCATCAGGCAAAATACCCCTGCACATACCAGCCCGTTCTGTCTTTAAACAACCAGCACCATTGGCCTTTGCAATTGCGGCCAATCTGATAATCACGTTCTATTGGCTGGCCGTCCCACCAGCCGCTGACCAGGCGTTCGACTCCGGGTTGTAACTGTATCGGCTCCTGGAGTGGTACAGGTGTTGTCAGTAAAAAAGCAGGTCTGAATAAGTCAAAGTTGTGGTCCTCCGCATGCTGTAATTTGGCAGCTGGAGTTTTTCCCTTATGCTTTGCTGCTGTGCCCTGGGTTGTTGTATTGTCTGCTGCTTCCTCTGTAGTCCAGGCACTTGCCAAAGTTGTAGTGCAGGCACTCTGATACGAAGTGTCGCTGATAGGGCGGTTTTTTGTTTTTAGTGGTGGCACAGTGCCGCTGCTTAATGGCAGGCACTGGTTGGCTTTGTCTGGTCTGTGTGCTGGTACAGTGTTGAGCTGGAACAGCAGCTTTGGGCCAAATTTAGCCAATAACAAAGATTGCAGCTGAGCAGGTGTCAGGGCTGTCGTGGAACGGTCAAACAAGGCCAGTGCCTGCTCAGGGCGCAAACAAGTTTGCCTGGCACCAAGTTTCAGCTGAACCACAGGCGCTTTGAGTTTCAGCTGCTCCAGCTGCAGCTGGCATAAAGTCAGCCAGCGCTGGTACTGATATTCTCCCTGGGCTGACTGGATCGACAGCTGTAAAGGTTCTCCTTGTTGCAGCTGTAACTGCAGCTCCAGCAGATAACAATGTTGTGCCCGCTGCAGCAAATACGCCTGTAGTTTTTTTAACAATAAGGTTAGCGGCCCTTGCAACTGCGCGACAACCTCACACTGATACAACAGCTCTAACTGTGCCGAAAACTGCTCAGGCCGTTGATAAAACTGCAGGTCGGATGGGCGCTCGCCACTAAGCTCCTCTAAATAAAGACACAGCGTTTTTGCAAAACGCCGGCTCAGTTCAGCTTTAGGCAATGCCTGTAACTGCGAAAGCCGAACTATACCCAAAGCACTGAGCTGCTGCAGCACATCGTCGGGCAGTGGGCTGGCTGCCAGATTGCAATCTGCCGGGCTGGCCTGTTGTAAGTTTGTGGCCAGTTGCTGCAGCTGTGTTGGCGGGGTTCTGTTGTCTGCTTTGCTTGCCAATGGCGCTGCTGTGGTTTTTATCTGTGTTTTTGCCCCATTTTGGCAGTTTGACATTGTTTCAGGCGTAAAAAACGGCAGTGTAACAGGCCGGTCACAGGCCAATAAACGGGCGGCAGCCGCTGTGTGTCCAGCGCCCAGCATAATATGCACCCTGGGTAATTGTTGACGCAGCAATAACAACAAAGGCGCCAGCCCACCATAAAGCTGCAGCATAGGATCAACTCTCAGCCATAAAGCTGCCGGTGCATCCAGCGCTATATCGGCACAATACAGATACAACAGGCTGGCCAGCTGTTGCAGTTGACTGTGTTCCAGCTCAGGCTGATAAGGGATGAGCTGTACATCAGGCACCAATGCACAGGCCATGCTGATGTTATGCCCCAGGCAAATACCGGCCTGCTGCGCCGCCTTATTGAGCTGACAGACCTGTAGTTTTTGATTGTCTATCAGGCAAATAGCAGGTTCAGCTCCGGTTTTTATGGTGCTGTCACAGTGGGGTTGTGCGCTGAGCTCCTGATACAACAAATCAAGTTGCAATGAAGGAAAACGCAGATATAACCAAAGTGTATTCATTGCTGGTTGCTCAGGCAGTGTGACTCAGAGGCTGTGCAGCTGTGCCGCTTCTGGTGTGATGGACTGAACTTGTTTTGGTGACACTGGCAGCAACACAGAGCTGCGGGTAATGTTGTTGCCAATCCAGCACAATAGCGCCGCGGTGATGACCTCCTCTGCGTTTTAAAATCTCAATGGCAATGCCAAGCGGGTGGGGGCTCAGTTGCATACTGAGCGCCACCGGCAGCGCAAGTTGTGATTGTGGTGGTCTGAGAAGCAAATGACAGGATTGGCCTTGTTCAGCACAAAGTTGCAGCCTTTTCAGCTGGGCTACCGAAAGGTTGGCCTGCCATTGTAATACGGCACTGCAACAGCCACTTTTTAAACAGACTTCGGCGGCCCAGAAGGCATCTTTGGCATTGTGTGGCGTTAAAATCAGCAGCTGAGACAACTGCAGGCCGGCCTGCAGCAGCATTTGGGCGCAAAGCTTTAGCGGCGGAGCAATAAAAACCAGCAGCTTGCCCTGTTGCTGTTGTTGCAGCAGCGGCAGTAATAACCGCAGCTCCCCAATCCCAATCTGACTTTGAATATCAATCACGGTATGCAGTGGCCAGCCACCGGCCAGCGCCTGATCTAATTCATAAAAGCCGGTACTGACCACAGCAGTGGTTGCCTGCACTTCACTCAGTCGCCAGACTTTTCCTGTGGCTGTTAGTTTTGACAACACAGACATAAACACACACCAAGATATACTGTATATAAATACAGTATATCTTGCTTTTTACACAGTGCAATTTTTATCTGGGGCTGGTTGTGCTGCCAGCTTGTAACAAATTGTTGGAGCATGCCGTGATAAACCTGGTGAAGTGCGTTAAAAATCAGTAGGTTGAATGGAACTCTGCCGTTCATCCCTGCTCTGTTGTTACATCGCAGATCGGCAAACTAACAACCTTTTTGTCATCCCATGCAACTATTAAACGGAGTTCTGGTGTGCCGGTCTGGCAGTGCATCATCAGTACCCGGGAGCCGCGTTAATGCGGTAAACAATGGAATGAGGCAGGAGTAACATTATGCGAGTATTCAAAGCTGTTTTGCTTGGGGTTTGTATGCTGGGCGCCAGTGCTGCACAGGCAGCAATTTATGTGCCTGCTGATGACAGTCCGGCAACCCGTTTGTGTGTGAGTGCAGCCATGGACGTTCCTATACGCTTTGTGATGAATATGCGCGAAAGCAATATGACACGTCCTTTTATTGCCAATCGTATTACCTGTAATGGCAAAAATATTACCGCTTTTGCTTATGAAACCGGTAACATCAAAAATTATCAGAGATTAAGCCGTTATCATCGTGGATTTGTTGAGATCAGCGATCTGGCAAAAGCACCGATGGTAAAACCTACAGATACTGTTGTTGCCATTCAGGGTGGGAATATTGCGGTATTTGCCAGCAATTAACCTTGGTGGTTATGGTGGTCTGGATAAGCCCCGGCATGATGCCGGGGTTATTTTTTTCAGATGTTTGAAACTCTGATCTGGATGTGCGGGCATTGCGTAATGCCTGCACACCGATACAAGGATCTCGTATTTCGTTAGCTAACGTTTTGGTCGTAGTGCCATTTTGACCTGGTTTTGTTACGTTACTTTTGGCAATTATTTGTAATAATCAGTACTTGTTGAGACATCAAATTTTCGAGGTTGTTATCAGTCAGCTCAGCATTGGCAGAAATTTAGGCCAGCATCGCGGTATTATTTTTGATTTAGATGGCACTCTGGTTGATTCACAACTGGACTTCGCCTTGTTGTGTCAGTTACTGGGCTGGCCCGTGGGTACCGCTATTCTGGAGCATTTAGCCACTTTAGCTGAGGCTGAACAGCAAAAAGCCCGTCACATCATCGAAGATTTTGAATTGTCAGCTGCTGCCAGAGCCAGTTGGATGCCGGGGGCTGCAGCACTGCTTCAGCTGCTGAAACAGCAGTCGGTACCCAGCGCTATCTTAACCCGCAATACCCGTAAGGCCACTTTGCTTTGTATGGAAAATCTCGGGCTTGAGGTGGATGTGATCCTGACCCGCGATGATTGTCCGGCGAAACCTGATCCTGCCGGTTTACAGCAAATTGCCGCACAATGGCAAATGCCCTGTACTGAATTGCTGTTTGTCGGGGATTATTTGTTTGATTTACAAACCGCTGCAAATGCCGGTATGCCTTCTTGTTTATATCGCAATACCCACAATGGCCATTTTGCCGCCAGTGCCGATTTTGTCATTGATCATTTTATTGAACTGCATCAGCTTTATGACAGATAAAGTGGAGAGCCGCTACTATCGGCACAGACATTCGCAACTGATATTGCTAAACTACAAAGCAATTCGCTAAGTCAATGCCGCAAGGCACATTTTTGGTCTAAAGGTGCAGGGTGTCAGTCGCAAAAATCAGTCCAGCTCAGCTAAAAATTGGTTTTTTTATTCAGCTACCCGTGAACTGGATGAAACATCCTTTTATCACCAATAAATTTAAAATTGAAAATCATCAGCAGATAGCCATTATCCAGGGGCTGGATCTGGATTTTGTGTATTTTTTCCCCGATAAAAGCAGTGTTGATTTATCCGCCGAGCCCGAACCTGAAACCACAGATCTGAGCTTGCAGGCTGCCACTTTAAAAACTGAGCTGGAGCGGGAAAAAAACGCCCGGATAGAGCAGGCAAAAGAGCAGCGCCGGCAACTGCAAAAAACCGAAAAAGCTTTTGAGCAGTCCATGGTGCAGGTGCGCAATGTGATGGCCAAAATTGGCTCTCGTCCGTTGCAGGCTATTGATGAAGCTTCAGAGTTGGTTGGCAATATTGCCGATACTATTATTAACGCCGATGCGCTGGTGTTACATCTGATTTCTCAGGCCGGCAAAGAGCAGGAGAGTGTGTATTATCACGTGCTGAACGTGTCGGTGCTGTCGATGATGCTGGCGAAAAACCTGGGGTTAACCGAAGAAAAAATAAAAATAGTTGGGCTTGGGGCTTTGTTTCACGACATTGGCAAACTGAAAATTCCAAGTCAAATCTTACGTAAAACCGAACCTCTGACCACACCTGAAGCCAATCTGCTTAAACTGCATACCCGTTATGGCGTGGAGCTGTTAAAACTGACTCAGACCTTCCCGGAAGACGCCCTGACTATCGTGATGCAACACCATGAGTATTTGGATGGTTCTGGTTATCCGGCTGGGCTTAAAGATCATGATATTGATTTACTTGCAAAAATTGTTGCTGTGGTCAACGAATTTGATAATTTGTGCCATCCGGTGGACCCAGCCAAAGCCCGTTCGCCGCATCATGCTATGTCTTATTTATTTAAAGCAATGAAAGGCAAGTTGGATACTGCCCAGATGGCTACGATGATCAAAATGATGGGGGTTTATCCGCCAGGCACTGTAGTGCTGCTCAGTGATCAACGTGTTGCCATGGTGATGTCGGTTAACAGCGACAAGTTGTTATATCCGAATGTGATGGTGTATGAACCACAAATTCCACGGCTGGAAGCGCCGGTCATTGCACTGGAAGAAGGCAAACTCAGTATTGAAAAGGTATTAAAACCAACGGCTTTACCACCACAGGTATACGAGTATCTGAACCCAAGGGCTCAGGTCAGTTATTATGTGCAGGGGGAGCAGCATAAAAAATAATGCTGCTGCGCCTGTTGTATTGGTATCGTTTTTTTATTTTGTGGTTTAAAAGCAGATTGCGTAAATCCTAATACTGCAGTGTAAACAGCAGCTCACTCAGCTCAGGTTGCCAGCGATAGTGGGCACAGACACGTTGGCCCTGAAACATCACTCCTTCTTCCAGCAATAAACTGCGCTGTAACTGCGCATCTGCAGTGCCGGCAGCAAAAGCCAGAGTTAAATTACTGCGCAGCACTCTGTGCCAGGGCAGGGGCTCTGGGCTTAAACCCAGCGCTTTGCCCACCAGTCTTGCCCGGCCCGGTAAGCCGGCTAAATCGGCAATCTGACCATAACTTGCCACTTTGCCCGGCGGAATTGCCAACACTGTTTGCCATATTTGTCGGTAATAAGCAGACGACATCTGGCACCTCTTGTCTTAGAATAATGGCCTTCAGCATGCCAGAAGCCGGAATAAAGATGAAGTTGATTGAAAAACCAGAACCTCCAGGAAGTAACGAATGTTGTGGCAGTGGCAGTTGTTGCCCTTGTGTCTGGGATTATTACCGTGAACAGCTGGCGCTCTGGCAACAGCAACAAGCCAGTCTGCAAAGCGCTGCAGAGCAGCCAGAGCCTCCTGCCCAGGAAAATTAACAAAACACAAATTGCTGCCAGGCTCAGACTGATTACTGCAGTAGTCAGTTTTAGCTTTGCGATATCCGTAGCCATAACAGGCAAAGTTCAGGGTAAAAAGGAATGGCTCAGCTTTGCGCTGGTATTGCCAATTGCCATCAAGTTTCCATTTGTTGATTCCGTGTTATAGTACGGCACCTATGATCCGGCTATGCCTTTGGCTCCAGCTTTGTTTTGCGCACAGCTGCATGGCAACAAGCCCGGCACTCTATAACTAAAAAATACCGACATTCCAGGATTTATATGACAATTTCAACTCCAGCACTGGCTAGCCAACGTCAGTGGTTTGGCCATCCGGTTGGCCTTTATGTATGTTTTTTTACCGAAATGTGGGAGCGTTTTGCTTTCTACGGTTTAAAAGCCCTGCTGTTTTTATACCTGACTAAACACCACTTATTCTCTGACAGCGACGGTTATTTACTGCTTGGCACCTATGCCGGTTTAGCTTATGCATTGCCGGTGGTGGGCGGTTTATTGGCTGATAAATATCTGGGCATGCGTAAAGCCGTGACCTTCGGCGGTGCTTTGATGGCTGTGGGTATGCTGGGCATGGCTTATCGGGGTCACGCCGCCACAGTGGAAGCCGGACAAGACGCAGTGGCAGTACAAATTATGTATTTGTCGCTGGCGCTGGTGGCTGTTGGCGTGGGCTTTTTAAAACCCAATATCTCTACTATTGTTGGCCGTTTATACAGTGATACAGATCCACGCCGTGATTCGGCTTTTACGCTGTTTTACATGGGCATTAACTTAGGTGCTTTTGCCTCCAGTTTATTTGTTGGCTGGATAGGTGAAGCCTACGGTTGGGAATATGGTTTTGGCTCTGCCGGCATAGGTTTATTGTTGGGTTTAGTGGTGTTCGGCACCCAGAAAAAACATTTGCATGGCCAAGCCGAACCGCAGCAACCTGAACTGTTAAGCCAGAAAGTCTGGGGCCTGGGGCGGGAAAAACTGATTTATCTGCTGGCTATTGCCGGTGTATTGGTGGTGCAGCAAATTCTGCAAATCCGTTTTGATTTTGGTGCCCTGGCTGCAGTGCTTGGTCTTGCGGAAGGTTCACATATTACAGCCACTGAAGTGGTAGCTATAGTGCTGACCATCGCGCTTTTGGTGTGGTGGTTTAAGTTTATTTTTGTTGAATGTAGTGCGCTGGAACGCGCCAACATGATAGTGCTGATGGTGCTGATTGCCATTTCAGCTGTGTTCTGGGGTTTATACGAGCAAACTTACGGTACCTGGCTGGCCTATTCAGATCGGGTGATGAATAGCCACACCTTTAATTTTGGCTTATTTGACTTTACACCTAATGCTGCGCAGCTCACTTCTGTGGGGGCTTTGTTTATTTTCCTGCTGGCGATTCCATTTGCCTGGCTCTGGCCTGTGCTGGATCGTAAAGGCTGGAACCCATCAGCCCCTGCCAAGTTTGCTTTGGGTTTATTGTTTGCAGGCCTTGCCCATTTTGTATTGCAATATGCAGCGCTGAATCCACAGGACAACGGTCTGGCCGGTTTCTGGTGGTTTATTCTGGCGTACCTGGTGTTGGAAATTGGTGAGATGGCGTTATCACCTATTGGTTTATCTGCGGTGACCGCTTTGTCGGTGGCGAGGGTGGTGAGTCTGATGATGGGCGTCTGGTTCCTGGCTTCAGCTTTTGGTGAAATGATCGCCGGTCGTTTTGGTACCCTGGCTGCGATGCCACAGGGCACTTCGGTGCCTGATGCACTGGCCATTTATGCCGATGTCTTTGCCACCTTGGGCTGGATTGGTGTGGGCTCAGCTGTGCTGATGTTTGTATTAACACCGCTGTTGAACCGTCAAATCAGCCGAGCTACGGCGCAGCATCAGCTGGAACAGGCCACAAAGAACCCTGGCTCTGCAACAGCGGAAAAACTGGCCTGAGTTACAGGGTGAACACAAAGCCGGAGCCCTGTGCGCCGGCTTTGTTGTTTCTGCTCTGGCGTTAAATGGTTGTGTAACGGTCGTTTTATAGTGCAGTTTGACCGCAACTTGCCGCCGGTCGGCGCGCAAAATCGTTACTCTGCACCATCACATCATTAGCAATATAATACGAAGGGATGTATGAAATATTCTCTGCTTGGCAGCGCGCTGCTTGTTGCCATTACCACACACAGTGCCATGGCCGATGAAGGCCAGTGGCAGGTTCATCAGTTAACTGATTTACAACCACAACTGAGTGCCAAAGGGATCCGGTTGCCAGCCAGCCAACTGGCTGATTTGTCACAATATCCAATGAATGCCATTGTCAGTCTGGGTTATTGTTCTGCTTCTTTTGTGTCTGATAAAGGCCTGGTGATCACCAACCATCATTGTGCTTATGGCGCTATTCAGCATAACTCAACAGCACAAAACAATCTGATCGCCAATGGTTTCCTTGCCAAAGAGCTTTCGGCAGAGCTGCCGGCCGGCCCACAGGAAAGGTTGTATATCACTGAGCAGGTGCTGGACGTGACAGCCAAGGTTTCAGGTGGACTGGCCAAAGAGCTTGGTGCTCTGGAACGTTATGAAGCCATTGAAAATAATCGCAAAACACTGATTAAAGAATGTGAAAGTGATGCCAACTACCGCTGTAACGTGGTGAGTTTTCACCATGGTATGGAATATTTTCTGATCAAACAGCTGATGCTGCAGGACGTGCGCCTGGTGTATGCACCACCTGAGTCTGTCGGCAATTTTGGCGGGGATATCGACAACTACGAGTACCCGCGCCATACCGGCGATTTTGCTTTTTTACGCGGTTATGTGGGCAAAGACGGTAAACCTGCGCCTTATGCTGTGGATAACGTGCCTTATCAGCCAAAAAGTCATTTAACCATTAATGCCGCTGGCGTGCGTGCCGGTGATGGCATTTTACTGGCCGGTTACCCGGGCCAAACCAGCAGGTACCGCCTGGCTGAAGAAATTGCTTTTGCTGCCAGCTGGCAGTATCCGCAGAGTATTGCCACATACCAGCAAATGATTGGCACCATTGAAAAAATGGGCGCTGCTAATGCCGATTTCCAGGTGAAATACGCTTCAGTGGTAAAAAGCCATCACAACAGAATGAAAAAACTCAAAGGTTTGCTGGACGGGTTTAAAGCCACTGATATTTATGGCATTAAACAGCAGCAACAACAGGCGCTGCTGGCCTGGATTGCTGCGGACGACAGCCGTGCGCCTTATCAGCAGGCGCTGACTGAGCTGGCCGCTGTGGTGAAGGCCGAGCAGGACTTTGTCAAACAAACTTATTATTTTGATAACGCCAAACGCAGTGATTTGTTAAAAGCCGCCAGTGATTTATATCGCCTGGCGGTTGAGCAGCAAAAACCGGACGCACAGCGGGACATTGGTTATCAGGATCGCGATTTAAAAATGTTTGAAGGCCGGTTAAAACGGTTGGAAAAAAGTTTTGCCAAGGAAGTTGACCTGGCGCTTTGGACAGAACAACTGGCGGTATATCTGGCGCAACCAGCCGAACTTCGGGTAGCAGCGCTGGATAAAGCGCTGGGGCTTGAAGCCGGCACTGATATGGCTGCTTTAACCGCAAAACTGCAAAGCTGGTATCAGCAAAGCAGCCTCAGCAGCAACGAAGGGCGTTTAAGCTGGCTTGGCAAAACACCGGCAGATTTTGCCAGCAGTGACGATCCTTTTATCAAAGCTGCAGTGGCTTTGTTTGATGTCAGCATGGCCTTTGAAAAACAGCAAAAAGAGCTGGCAGGGCAGTTGTCTTTAGTGCGTCCGGCTTATATGCAGGCCATTATTGCCTATAACAAAGCACAGGGCCGGCCTGTGTATCCGGATGCCAACAGCACACTTCGGGTCACTTATGGCACTGTGGACGGTTATCCGGCAGCAGATGGTGTGTATAAAACACCTTTTACCACTGTGGCCGGCATGCTGGCAAAACAGCAAAACCAGGCGCCGTTTTTAGTGCCGCAAAAGCTGATAGATGCTTATAAAGCTGAAGCATATCAGGGGTATTATTACGCTGACCTCGCGGCACCACCGGCCAAACACTGGTGGTGTGTCATGGTCACTTGTGCTGCACCGCAGGCGCTGCCCATCAATTCAGTGCCGCTGAATTTCCTGTCGAGCGCTGATACCACAGGCGGTAACTCAGGCTCAGCCGTGATGAACGCCGACGGTGAACTGGTGGGTCTTAACTTTGACTCTACTTACGAGTCTATCAGCAAAGACTGGTATTTTAACCCGGCCATTACCCGCGCTATTCATGTCGATATCCGTTATGTGCTGTGGCTGATGCAATATGTAGATAAAGCCGATAATTTACTGGCTGAAATGGATATTAAAACAACCAAGCCTGAATAAAGCTTTCAGCACCTGCTAAAGCTTTACAGACCATAAAGCCCGGTGTTACCGGGCTTTATTTTTTGGGCAGCTGCGACAGAACCAGCAGTATTATCTATCAGGCCATTACAAAATCATCGAGGCTTTGGGATTTAACAAAGATAAAATCGACAGCCCTTCGAGGCTGGCAAAAGCACGAGCTTCATCCAAATCTTTGCGGCTTAAACCCAGGCTCTGCGCCAGCGGCAAATCAATTAAATCAGCAAATTCAAACTGGCCGGCGGCGGCATTTAATAACGCCAATCTGGACGCCAGATGTAAGATCTGTACCGGCAGATTGCCGGTTTTCAACTGGGGTGTATTCAGATAATTTAACGGTTCAATCAGATTTTCCGGCAGTTGCCACAGTTTTAGCAAGGCCACACTGCAGTCGCTATAGCTAAAACCCAACAGCTCCTGTTGGCGGATCCAGGGAAAGGTTCCGCGCTGATAATGGGCACAAATCCTTGCTACTTCGGGTTTTACCGCAACCACCACCAGCTCGCCGATATTATGCAATAAGCCCGATAAATACAGCGGTTCACTTTGCCGTACATTCAGCCTGCTCCCCAGTTGTTTGGCGATCAGCGCACAATGAATGCTCATCTCCCAGAATCTTTCTAAATCAATGACCTGAGTTGGTGTTTTGCTAAAAGCTTCAGTGGTGCCATAAGCCATCACCAGATTATAAATCTGCGTGTCGCCCAGCAATAACAGCGCTTTATTTAGCGAGTCCACCTGATTGGGAAAATTGTATAAAGCACTGTTGGCAAGTTTCAGGATGCGTGAGGCCAGCGCGGGATCAAGGGCGATCAGTTCAGCAATTTCATCCAGACTACTGACATTGCTATCGATTAAGTCTTTGATTTTAAGGCAGGTCTCTGGCAATACAAATAGATCACCGACCTGGCGGGCATAGTCCAATGCACTCACGCTGTCCTCTCCTGTACGGTTTTGATTTTCTATAGTGTCGCTTTAAACCACACTTTTACAAGGCAGGGCTGGCTTTTTTTTGACCTGCGCACTCTTGGTCAGCGTATATTTTGATTGATGTTAAACCCTTGTAAATTAATCCTTTATCTGTGACCAGCTGCTGTGCTGAACCCAGGTTGCGCTCCATCTTGATCCGGCTAAAGCCCAAACCCCAAATGCTCCGAAGCTGTATTCAGGCAGCAGTTAAATTGCTCTTACAACATAAAAATGACATTGAGATGTCATGTAGCTGTCATCGCAGGCTTCTATGGTAACTGCTTTATTTTTATCAAGTTACTGAGGAATTGTGATGAAACACAACGGAAAAATGCGTGCTGCAGTGTTGGCGGTATTGCTTGGAAGCCTGCTGTCGGGCTGCAGTCTGGACGGTAAAGATGGCGAAATCGGACCGGCAGGGGCTACCGGCCCGGCTGGCGCGACCGGACCTGCCGGCAGCGCAGGGCAAAATGCGCAAAACGGTATTGCGCTCACTGCCATCGCCCGTTTTAGTACCGGCACTTATGGTGCCGGCGCCGCCGAAATAGTGCAGTTTCACCATGCTTCTTCCCGTATTTTTGTAGTCAACGGCGCTGCCAATAAAGTCGAAGTGCTGGATGCCGCCGGGCTCAAAACAGCAGCGCTCAGTGACCCTCTGACCACCAATAACCTCAGCAGTACACCACTTTTGATGCCGGCCACAGTGACAGTACGCAACAGTTTGGATCAGGATGAAAACCTGGCCCTGGGTTTTGCCAATTCTATTGCCATTTGGGGCAACTGGCTGGCCGTTGCTGTGGAAAACAAAATTAAAACAGCACCAGGCGCTGTGCTGTTTTTTGATATCAGTGCCGCCCCTGTATTGCGCTATGCCGTCAAAGTTGGCGCTTTGCCCGATATGCTGACCTTCAGCAAAGACGGCAGCAAAGTGCTGGTGGCCAACGAAGGTGAACCTGCTGCTGATTATCTGACCGATCCTGAAGGTTCAGTGTCGGTGATCGCCATGTCACAACAGCAACCGGCCTTACAGGCACAACATATTCTGTTTACCGGGCTGAACAGCCAAAAAGCGCAGCTGGCGGCCAAAGGGGTGAAGTTTGCAAGCCCGGCAGCCACCACTGTTGCACAGGATCTGGAGCCTGAATACATCACTTTCAGTGCCGATCAGCAAAAAGCTTATGTAGCGCTGCAGGAAAATAACGCGCTGGCAGTGCTGAATTTAACCAACAACACAGTAGAAAAGCTGTTACCTCTTGGTTTTAAAGATCACAGCCAAAGCAAAAACACGCTGGATGTCAGTAACAGAGATGGTGTCAATCTGGTGACAGTGCCAAAACTTTATGGCATGTATCAGCCCGACACTATCGCCAGCTACAGCTGGAATGGCGCCACTTTTATTGTCAGCGCCAATGAAGGGGATGCACGGGATTACCCCGGTTATTCTGAACAAGCCAGGGTAGCGTCATTAACCCGCTCCGACAGTCTGCAACTAAGCCAGGCACAAATGTATAGTGCAACCGGTCTTGGCCGGCTGAATGTCAGCACTGCCTTAGGCAAAAATGAAGAGGGCAAGTTTGACGCTTTGTATGCTTTTGGTGCCCGCTCTTTTAGTATCTGGGACCAAAATGGTATGCAGGTGTTTGACAGTGGCAACGATTTTGAACGGATCAGTGCGGCTTTACATGCAGAAAAATTTAACTCCAACCATCTGACGGTCGAAGGTGATAACCGCTCTGACGACAAAGGCCCTGAGCCGGAAGCGCTGGCGATAGGTCGGGTCGGGGACAGAACCTATGCTTTTATTGGCACAGAGCGCATGAGCAGTCTGTTTATTTACGATATCACTAACCCCTATCAGCCGGTGTTTATCGATTATGTGCTGAACCGCGATTTAAACGCACAATACAGCATTAATGATGATGTGCAGCCGGCTGTTGTCAGCGGCAATGTGCAGCAGGCCGGTGACTTAGGCCCTGAATCTATAGTCTTTGTTGAAGCTCAGCACAGCCCGACTAAACAGCCGTTGTTAATGATTGCTAATGAAGTCAGTGGTTCTGTCACTGTTTTTCATATTCAGGTTAAATAAGTAACAAGCTGAAAAAGCGTTTTTATCGATAAAGGCCGGTCTGACCGATCGGCCAGTTTGCTGCTGCAGCGACACAATAGCCGCATCAGGCTATTGTCTGTTGTTGCTCTTTTAATACTTTATATGTTGTTTTTTGTCCTACTCCCGGAAACAGATGATCACTTTGGCTTGAAAATTTTCATCACAACTTGCTAACATAATCTAAATGGCTGCTTTTTATGACATTATTAGCCTTTTTTATGTGCTTGATTGATGGGCTTCATCTATACTCTGCCACATCCCAGACCAACCTTTACCGGATTTGTTGTTGAACGCGACAGCAGACTGCACTGCTGCGAATTCTTATCAGGGTAAAATTGCCAATTCTTCAGAAGGACACTGTGATTAAGTTTGCATTTGGCATTTTCTTATTATCTTTCAGTGCACTGCTGTTGGCTGACAATGCAGCTCCAACACCTGTGGAAAGTGCGGCTGCGCAGCCACTGGTGGTGGTGCATCCCACTGTTGCGGTGCCGAGCCTGACGGCGGCGCAGCTTCGCAGTATTTATTTAAAACGTCAGGTGATTTGGCCCGACGGCTTGCCTATTCAGGTGTTTGTGTTGCCGCTGCAATCGGCGGTGCACAAAGAGTTCAGTCAAACCCGATTAAAATTATTTCCTTATCAGCTGGAGAGGAACTGGCAAAAGCTCACCTTTTCCGGCATTGGCACCCCACCGACCGAAGTAAGTTCAGCCACGGACATGTTGCGCCTTATTCAGACGACCCCAGGCGCTATAGGCTATTTGCCGTTTGATCATGAGACTACAGATGCAAAAGTTATTCAAATCAAGCCATAACGCAGCAGGAACGCTGCTTGTTGCCCTCGGCCTTTGGCAGGCGACTCCGGTTATTGCCAGTGAAACCTGGCACTGGCATGGTTTTGTTGCCCAGGGCCTGATGCGCTCGGCCGACAGCAATTTTGTCAATAACGACGGTGCTATCAGTGCAGAGCTGACCGAATTTGGTCTTAATTCCACCTGGAAACTCAGTAATACTGTCCGTCTTGCCGGTCAGTTGATGTATCTGGACGGCGGCAACAGATTTCAGCAGGGCGGGCGTATTGATTATCTGTTTATAAACTGGACCGCAATTAATGACATGGACTGGCAACTGGATTTATACGCCGGCCGTTATAAAAACAATCACTGGTTATATTCCGCCACCCGCGACGTGGCTATCACCAGGCCGCTGATTGTGTTGCCCCAATCTGTGTATTTTGACGCCTTTCGCGATATTGCCGTAGGTTCAGACGGCCTTGCTGTAACCTCTACCCATAACCTGAATTTTGGCGAGCTGGAGCTGAACTGGAGTCTGGGGGCTACCCCTATTCCTAAAGAGCAAAGCCAGCGGGTGATCAGTACCTTTATTAACGGTAAAACCGAACAGGACTTTGTGCATCAGTTCAGTGTGTTCTTGCGGCCGGCGCAAAGCAAAAGCCAGTGGGGCCTCAGTTTACTGGACTCAGATTTTAACTACAGAAGGGTTGCCAACGACATTTTTGCCGATGGTGACTTTACCGTGCAGCGGGTGATGGCCAACTGGCGTTATAGTGAGCAGGATTGGGAGCTGTCGAGCGAGGTCTTTCAGGAGCGGGTGTCGGTGTATGGTTTTTACGCACCAGGTACAGAACGCACCCAGTTTGGCTGGGGCGCTTATTTACTTGGCAGTTACAACCTGTCGGCCAAAAGCACTTTGTATCTGAGCCATGACCACTTTTTTGCCAATAAAGACGATAAAAAGGGCTATTTATTGCCACAACAAAGTGGCGGTTTGATCCCGGCTTATTTTGGTTATCAGCGTGACACCGCCCTTGGTTTGAGTCATAACATCCAGCCCAATTTAAGGCTGAAAATGGAGTACCACTGGAATACCGGCACGGGTCGCCTTGGGCCCAATGTGGTGCCTGACACAGTGGTGAATCGCTCGCGACATCACGAGCTTTGGGCCGTGCAGCTGATGTATTGGTTCTGAGTATGCGGCCATTTTTAAGCCTGCCGTGGAAAATTTTAACCCTCACGCTGGGCGCTTTGTTATTGATGACAGTGGTGCTGACCAGTTTTAGTCTGGTGAAAATGGAGCAGGATTTTCACCTGCAACAGAACAAACAGCTGGAACTGCGACAACAACAATTTAACCATCTGAATTTATTATTAGAAAACCAACTACGCAGCTGGATAGAGTCCTTTACCGATATGGTACAGCTGCGCGCGCAAAACGACTTTTCCACTTTTGCCACTGAGTTGGCCGAACATTATGACGCCATTTCTTTGCATCTGAATGTGGAGAGCATGTGGCTGCTGGATGCCAAACTGCAGCCTTTGTACGCTTCAGTGGCGGAAATTCCTAAACCTGTGTTAACAGTGGCCCGTCAGGTGCTGGCGCTGCAACAACCGCAGTCGGCCACCTTTTGTCGTTTACAGTGCACTAAGCTGGTGATGGTGCCGGTGCAAAACGCCAGTGGCGAGCTGGCAGTGGTGGCTATTTCCACCACTTTGCTCGATGTGCTGGCGTCGCTGAAACAAGGGGTTGGTTCTGAAGTGGCGATAGTGCGGATAGAAAGCGCCGAACAAAGCCCGCTGTTTAACTTTAAGTTGTTGTCTTTATCCAACCCCGAGCTGATGCGGCCTGTGTTTGCCCAGCTGTCTGAAGCTTTGAGTCTGCAACAGGCGATTAAACGCGGCATTGATGTTGAGCTCAACCAGCAACAGTACCTGATCAGCCTGTTGCCGCTGCTGACCCAGGATGAAGGTTTTTATCTGGCGATGGTGGACGATATCAGCAAGTTTGCCAAAGCCAAACAGCAGTACCAGCAACAGATCATCTGGTTTGCTTGTTTTAGTTTTTTCTTGCTGGCCATTATTATTTATATCAGTACCTTACGTTTAAGCAGGCGTTTATTAAACCTGGCTGCGCAGTTGCCGTTGCTGGCGCAGCGTCAGTTCCGCCAATTCCGGCAGCAAAGCAGCCATGCACCGCTGATTTTTCAGGATGAAGTGGACGTGCTGACCCAGTCGGCGCACCAGCTCAGTGTGGAGCTGGAGCATCTGCATCAGCAAATTGAGCTTAATACCCAGGAGCTGGAAAATATTGCGATGTTTGATTTGCTGACCGGCTTACCCAACCGCAATATGCTGCAGTTTCAGCTGAAAAAAAGTCTGGCGGCACTGGAGCGCCAACAAGGTGCTTTGTCGGTATTGTTTCTGGATTTAGACGACTTTAAAAAAATAAACGACAGCAAAGGCCACGCTGCCGGTGATCAGCTGCTGGTTGAGGCGGCCAGCCGGCTCCGTGGTTGTATCCGCAGTGCCGACATTGCCTGTCGTTTTGGCGGCGACGAGTTTGTGCTGGTGTTAACTCAGTCCAATGAGCTCAATTACCCTTATCAGGTGGCCGACCGGATTTTTGAAGCTTTTAAACAGCCCATCAGCCTGGGCAATCAGCTGTTTTATATCTCCACCAGTATTGGCATCAGCATGACCGAAGACCCGGACGCTGTGCCGGATGAGCTGATACGACAGGCCGATATGGCCATGTATGAAGCCAAAGAGCGCGGCGGTAATAACGCACTGTTGTACGACCAGCAAATGTATCAGCGCCTGGCGCAGCGTCTGGTGCTGGAGCGGGAAATTAAAGATGCTATTAGCCTGCAACAATTCAGTTTAAGCCTGCAACCACAAATTGAGCTGGCCACAGGCCGGCTGGCCGGTTTTGAAGCCTTGCTGCGCTGGCAACATCCAGAGCGTGGCATAGTGACGCCAGATGAATTTATTGGCATTTTAGAAAACTCACCCCAAATGATTGAGCTTGGCTATTGGGTGTTTAAACGCAGTTTTTTCCTGGCTAAAGAGCTGATTAATAAAGGTTATCCGGATATCCGTATTGCGATTAATTTGTCGGCTGAGCAGTTTTTAGACCCACAACTGCCGGCGCTGCTGGCGCAGTGGCTGGAAGATTTAAACTTGTCGGCCGCCCATTTTGAGCTGGAGCTGACCGAGCGCACTCTGGTAAAAAATATCGACGCCACCCTTACAGCCATGCGTGCGCTCAAAGCCCAGGGTTTTTATTTTGCCATTGACGACTTTGGCACCGGTTATTCGTCGTTAAGTTATTTAAAACAAATGCCGGTCGACATTATTAAAATTGATAAAAGTTTTGTGTTTGGCATGCTGGAAAACGACGCAGATTATCAAATCATTGTGTCGACCATTGCCATGGTGCAAAAGCTGGAGCTGAAAGTTGTGGCCGAAGGGGTAGAAAACCGCGCCCAGCTGCAGCTACTGCGCCAGCACAGATGCGACTACGCCCAGGGTTATTATTTTGCGAGGCCACTGAATGATGTGCAGTTGCAGGAGTTTTTAACCGATAAGGTACCTAATGGGTATTTGATGCTGGGGTAGGGGTGGCATATTTGGGCAATATGCTTTTGCCTTTATCTCGTTTTAACCGCTACAGGTTTCCTGTCATTTCTGTTGTCGACCCGCCATAAATTCACTTTCAGCTGGCAACTGATGCTGTGCCATTAGTGTTGATGCCTGCGGCATGGCGCTCAGCGGGGACTCGCCCCCGCAGGCGAGTCACTTCGACCCGCCATAAAATGCACTTTCAGCTGGCAACTGATGCTCTGCCATTAGTGTTGATGCCTGCGGCATGGCGCTCAGCGGGGACTCGCCCCCGCAGGCGAGTCACTTTTTGTATCGACAAAAAGTGACGCAAAAAACGACCCCGATAAGCCTTCGAAAGCCCGCTAAAAATCAAAAGTTTGAGGCGCCGCCAAAACTCAGCGGCTGCTAACGTCAGCCGCTTCAAACAGTTGGCGTCTTAAAACCTCAAACTTTCAGTTTTTATCGGCTCGGCTTAAAGGGGGGGGAAAGCGCTTGCTTTGGGATTGAACCAGCAGGGTCAGGTTTGATTGTATCCTGTTGCGGGTTAATCATTATGATGATTTGTATTGATTGTGTTAAGTTGAAATAATAGAATCTTCGCGAGCACCAAAGATTGCTTTATTGTAAATGTATTTGATTGATCAGTATATTATGGATGATATGTGAAACATCTTAAATTATTCTTTTTTCCACTTTTTGCATTTTTTTGTTTCCCCGCCGAATCTGATGTTGATGACAAAGCCCTGACAAAAGATGTCAGTTATGTCATTGAAAATCTTGATAAAGCAACATTCCAAACTGTGCGCACAGACTGGACTCATGATTATGGTCTCGAGCCTGATACTGGTATGTTAAATACCTACGAGTACTTAAGATCCTTAGTGTCGTATGAGCATTTGCGGGCAACTGTGCCAGTGGACATATATATAAAAGGCCCGCATGGAACTCAGGAACTTGATCTGACAAACCTTCACAGTTTTGGTCACTACAATCCAAAGTTTGTCATGATGTTTCATAAAGTAGTGAAAAATATTTTGAGGAAGCCGGGTTTTGTTCGGTTGACCAAAGCAGATATGCAACGCTATGGCATTATTAAGAAGCTGGAGCGATTGAAATGGATTTATTATTATATTGAAGAAAATAATGCAGAATTTCAGTCTTACCTTGACGATTATACAGTCAAACTAAAGGATAAAACCTGGCCTCAGAATGGTTATAAAGACGCTATGCCTGAAAAACTCGATTCAACTACGTTCTGGAATTGGTCGGAGATGGTTTATCATTTTTGGTTACGCCGGGAGATTGATGGAACCAAAGAACTTTGGATCGAAGTGATTAACGATATTCTCCTGGCATATGAGAACGGCTGACAATTACGTTTTAATTTTTCGGAGTGTTGATTTAATAAGCCAGGTATTGCTGAGCAATAAGCGACTTTCCTGGTGAATTTTTCTGGCATTTGCCCAATTCCAAAGGTCTGCCCATTCCGGCCGCAGCCCCGGCTGAGGTCTGGACTTCTTCATCGCTGATGCCAACTTGTGTAGTCTGCAGAGTTGTTTACCCAGATGAAAATCTAACCATCAGTCGTTGGGGCGATCGGCTCCTCATCCACCAATGGCAATATAATAAAAAAGGTGCTGCCTTTGCCTTCGGTGCTGTCAAAACCAATGCTGCCGTGCATTTTTTCCATCAGCGCTTTGCAAATACTGAGGCCAAGGCCGGTGCCGCCGCGTTGGCGGGTGTCTGAGCCGTCAGCCTGGGCGAATTTTTGGAAAATTCGGCTGCGAAATTCTTCGGCTATACCTGGGCCCTGATCGCTGAAGCTGACAATAGCCTGCTGGCCTTGTCGTCTTGCCCGGATTTGTACCTGGCTTTGCGCTGGCGAAAATTTTACCGCGTTGCTAATCAGGTTACTGAACACCTGCTGCAAACGCTGGCTATGGGCTATCACTTTGGTTGTGGCTGGCAGCTGCTCCATATCCAGGCACAGGGTAACGGCATAACTGGTGGCATAACTCTGGTTTTGCTGCAGCGCCAGCTGCAGCTGTTCGGCAAGATTTAGCGGGTTCAGCACCAGGCTGGCTTCGGCCAGCTCCAGTTTTTCTATATCCAGAATATCGTTCACCAAAAGCTCCAGCCGCTCAGTGTTTTTGCAGGCCAGGCGCAGCATATTGCCGGCCGCTTCGGGTATGGTGCCTAACACGCCGGCGTTCACCAGCTCCAGCGCACCTTTAATTGAGGTGAGCGGAGTGCGTAATTCATGGCTGACGGTGGCGACAAATTCACTCTTTAGCCGGGCTATTTTTTTGCGTTCGCTGATATCGTGCAGCAGACAAATAAACCAGGTGTGGCCTGGCAGGCTGTAGCTGCTCAGGCTGATTTCCAGCTCAAGCATAACACCGGCGGCGCTGTTGCCCACAGCTTCAATAGCGCGGCCCTGAGCTTTGGTTAACTCCGTTTCGTTGTTGAGCTGCAGTTGTGGCAATAAAGCGGCAATTTGTAACTTTAATAACTGGCTGTTGTTGTAACCAAACAGCTGCTGGGCGGCAATATTGGCGCGCTCTATAGTGCCGTCTGAGTTAAAAATTAAAATAGCCTCAGCGGCGTTATTTAAAATGCCGGTGAGCTCCAGCGTGCGCAGTTTGACCTGACGGCGCACCTGCTCGGCTCGGCCTGTCACCGACAATAAAAAACCACCCAGCAGGCCACATAACAATAAACCACCGGTCAGAATGGCCCAGGGCTGTAAACTGCTTTGTGATTTTAAAAACCAGTCACTGGGCGCTATATGCATGCTAAAACGCCGGCCGGCCAGGTCGAACTCTTGTTGCCAGATAAGCGACCTGGCATAAGCCGGTGTGGCGGATTGTTGTTTGTGGTAGAGCGGTTGTGCTGTACCGTCACTGATGTCATTGACCACCAGCTGAAAACTGTGCTCTGGATAAGCAGCAAGCGCAGATTGGATCACGGCTGTCATATGCAGCACGGCCACCACATAACCCCGCAATAGTTGCTGGCGCTCTGACGCAGTGGCGGGCCATTGTGCAGTTTGAAATACCGGGTAAAACAGCAACATGCCAATCTGCTGCTCATTGTCCTGCACCAGCTGCAGTGGGGCGGTCAAGGTAGCGTGGCCGCTATCGCTGGCGCTTTGCATTGCTTTTTGCCGCACAGGCTCAGAGGCCACGTCATAACCAATGGCGGTCAGGTTATCTGCTTTGGGTTCAATAAAGTAGATGGGAAAATAAGTGGGCCTGGGCGCTGCGCCAAGCAGCTGGTTATTGCTGCCGCGCTCGGTAATTTGAGGCTGTCCTGGCACTTCGGCCTGCAGTTTGGCTTCAAACCGTGGGCGCTCGGCCGACGTTATTTTGGGGTTCCAGCTCAGCGCGCGAATGCCGGGGTGATTGCGGGCGGTGGCGCTGACAAAAATAGCAAAGTCTGTTGCTGTTACTTCACCAGAGGCGGCAAAAAAACGCTCAATCGGCATCACTGAACTGGTGTAGAGCACCAGACGCGATTGAATACTTTGCGCCATTAATTTGGCCTGTTCATGAAATCTTTGTTGCAACTGAGATTGTTCATCTTCAATAGTGCGGAAAAACAGCACGACCATCAGGGCGCAGCTGATCAATAACGGCAGGCCAACACTGGCGATACGGCTGCGCCAGATGTCACGTGGTTTGGCAAAGACAATAAACATTAGAGGAGTGGCTATTAGTACACCAATGCTGTCGCCCACCCACCAGCTCCACCAGCTAAACAGCAGCTGCGAAGCGCTGATGATCTGATGCTGATACAACACCGCAATACCGGCGCTGGCACTTAGCAGGCAGGACAGTGGCCCGCCTATAACTAACAACCAGAAAATTTGTTTATCGTCGGTCAGTGGGTTAGGGAAACCTATCCAGCGTTTAATAGCCCAGCTGGCGCAACAACACTGCAATGTGGTGCCCAGCGCAATACTGCAGGGCACCAGCAGCTGCGCAGCGCTCAGTGGTGTCGTGGCAAGGGCTGAAAGACTGCCAAGGCTGATGCTGAGGTTCAGTAAAGTGGAGCCGAAAAATACCCCAAACAACATGGGATAACCCCACATCAACACTGCGGCCAGTGAAATACCAACAGGTGGAAAAATAGCGCTGACATACCCAGGTGGCGCCGCCAGCAGCATAGCTAACTGTCCGCTGATGACATAAGAGAGCGCCAGCAACAGTATTTTCAGTAAGCTGGCAGGTACTGAGTCCGCTGCTTCGGGTGCTAAGGCTTGTGTTGTTGGCATGATTTAGCGCCTGTCGTTTAAGTTTTCAGGCGCAGTGCTGCTGAGGTTAAAGCACAAAGTGGTTACGGAGCTCTGGTTTAAACCCATGTTGATGTCCTGATTGATAAAGCCGGCATCCAGGCAGTAGCTGCAGCAGGTGAAGACCGATTAACTATTAGAATTCAAATTGATAGCCAACAAACTTAAGATAGCGCAGCAGCTAACGGCGCGCTACCGGATCTATTGCCGTGCCTGCAAATGACGACTGCGACGCTGCTGCTCCAAATGAGCGAGGCGCGAGCTGAGATTTAGCTTAGAGCTCATGCAGCTGATATTCGCCTTCCGGCGGCTCTGCTGTTGCCGTGTGGCTAAGCGTCGGTTGCTGCTCAGCTGCGCGGATAACCGCCAGTTTATCCAGCACCGCCTGGTTTTTTATTAGAGCCCTGCCAGGCGGCACTACCAGCGTGGTTTTTAAGTTCATTTGTGCCTGTGGCAGCGCCGATAACGGCAGTTTGTCGATACGGGCTTGCTGGAAGGGCAGGCTGGGCGCTTCATACAATATCACTTCGTGATTGAGCGGGTAATGCTGCGTCAATAACTCCACCAGCACTTCCCGATAAGCGACGCCTGTGGCAAAACGGGCCGTGCTTTTATCTCCGGCAATACCCACCTGCCACAGCACTAAATACGCCGTTGGGTCTATAGAACGCTTATAAAACATATACTGGCTGGTTTCAAAATACTGGCAACCCACTTTGCCCGGATCTATGCCCAGCTCGGCATGTAAACAGTCTGCGGCGCTGATCCCAGGCTCCATATGGGCGGCATAACCTTCAGCCCTGGCCAGTTCAATCATTTTATGTGGTGCATAAGCAAACACGCCGGGGTGACCATAAAATGCCCCCACCACTTTTTTGCCAAGCCGAACTTCAGCCAGCATTAAATCAATCATTTGCTGATAGGTTTGATGGCGCGATTTGCCTTCTGCATAAAGCGGCGCAAAACTGCGCACATCCTGGTGCATTTCTTTGAGCCAGAGCTCAGTAATACCATCGGCCACCCCGGCAAATACCACATCGGCATTTTCAATATAACTGCGCGATAAAGGGCTGATATGGGAGCCTAAAGTAATACCGGTGCCGACGATGACGATGCTGCCTGTCACTATGGGGTGTTCCTTTAATAAATACTGTCCGCTGCAACAGCGGCTTGGGTCTGACTTTGCTGCAATCTGGCAAAACCTGTGGCCAGCTTCTTCAGAGAACGAATATTGTCAGCACTGGCTGCTAACAAATAATTCTGCAGCCCTTGCTGTTCAGGGATGTCCGCCGGCGCTGCGATAAAACCAAAATGCCGGATATGTTTAGTGGCACCTTTGTTATCCGGGTTTACTCTCGCCAGCAAAGCGGGCAACTCAAGCAGGGTAAAACAATGTAAAAACAAGGCCGTCAGGGCTTCATCGGCATAACCCTGACCCCGGGCTTCTGCACTTAACATAATGCCCAGTTCAAAAGGTGCAGCTGGGTATTGGGTTGGGATCAACGAGATAAAACCAATGGCTTGTTGTTGCTGATGCAGCCGGATAGCAAAATAATACCAGGGCGATGTTGGATGTTTGCTTTGTTGCAGGCAGCGCCGGAAAAACTCAGCACTTTGCGCCTGATCGTAACAAGGGCCAATAAACTGCATAGTGCTGCTATCGCCATACAGGCGCTGATACAAGGACAGTTCGGCGTCGGTGATGGTCGATAATGTCAGGCGCGCACTTGGGATACCAGCTTGAATAACATGCTTTATCACAATGGCGCCTGACTGCTTTTGCTGTCTTTCACTTCAAATAAGGTCACTTTGTTCCGCCCCTGGTTTTTGGACAGGTATAACGCAATATCAGCATCCCGGAACAATTGTCTGAGTTCATAACCTGAACGGTCTGTGGCGGTCACGCCAAAGCTTGCGCTGGTTTTGATCGGATGGCCGCTGCCACTGCAGTCAATTTTTTCTATCACATCTCTGAGTATTTCAGCCAGCAAAGCAGCTTTGTCTGCGGAACAGGCCGGTAAAAAAACTGCAAATTCTTCACCACCAATACGGCCAAAGGTATCGATATTACGAATGAAAGGACGGCAGTGTTCCACCACAGTTTTCAGGATCCAGTCTCCGGTCAGATGGCCGTACTGGTCATTCACCTGCTTAAACCAGTCCAAATCAAAAATAATAAAAGCGTCCTGTTGTTGTTGATGTTTACTGCGTTCAAGCAGTGCTGACACTTTTTTGGTGAAGTGGTATCTGTTACTGATACTGACCAAACTATCGTTTTCCGCCAGGCTGCGATACAGACGGGTATTCTGAAAAGCCCGAAAGGCAAAATAACTCAGGAAAATCAGCACAGTGACCAGCAGAGCAATCAGCAGCTGTTTGTTGCTGTTTTCTACATCAGCCAGATCTTTTTGTAGGGTAAGCAGGGTGTTGTTTTTTTCCAGTAAAGCAATCTGCTGATTTTTATTGAGAATTTCGTTCTTTGCCAGATGGTAGGAGGTTTGTTGTAACGACAGGGTGTTTTTATAAAGTTTGTCTGCTTCCATATAGTCTTTATAAAAACGCAGTGCGTTTTGCTCCCGGCCTGAAGCCTCTTCCAGCTGTGCTTTTAACAGATAAGCCTCAACCATAGGTTCGCTGCTGGACAACTTATGCTCAATGGCAAAAAGCTGTTCCAGACTCTGATTGGCTGCGGCATAGTCATTCAGGGCAAGCTGAGCGCGGCTCAGTAACACATAATAGTGGCCTAACAGATGGGCAAAACCAATGTTCTGTACTGCACTGAGGTGCTGATTCAGAACTTGCTGTGCCTGTTGATAATCTTGGTGATACAAATAATAACGGGCTATCAGTGCCTGACCGAACAAACCTGTTAATGCATCATTCTGGCTATGGCAATAATCAATACTACTTTGCAGCGTTTCCAGACTCACTTTGGCTGGTTCCAGTTCCTGCATGCTGTAGTCGCGATAAAACAATGCCGCACAATGATAACGACCACGAATGTCAGCTGTGAGTAATTCCTGACTGAGAGTCAGAGTTTCCTGATACAGCTTCAGACTCATATAAGTTGCCAAAGCGTTGATTTTGGCCAGAGGCTTTAACGCCGGTTCAGACACCTTGTCAGCCAAAGCCAGGGCTTCAAACAAGTAGCTAAAGGCCGCCGTCATATTCTGCTTCACCGTCATCAGGTTCGATAGTGAAACCAAAGCTTTGTAATTAACATCCACCGAGTTGCCGACGCTCAGTGCCTGTAAATACAAGTTTTGCGCTTTGTCGTGTTCACCTACATATTGGTTATGAAAACCCTGCAGAAAAACATACTGCTGTCGCTGATTGGCATCTAACGGCATTTTCCCAAGCTGTTGTAACAGGGGTTTTAAAGCCGCAGGATCTGTGGTTTTGGTTTGTTCAGCCTGTTCCAGCAGTGTGGCTGCAGGCGTTGAGGCAAACGCTGGTGTTACCATCAGTAACACCAGAATCAAACTAAGAAGACGGTTGTTCATTGTAAGTGGGTTATTGCAGCTTTACCGCAGATTGTTGCGGCTTGGATTTTTCATCTTCTTCAGCTGGCTGTTCATCCTGCTGCTCTGGCGGAACCTGCAGCACACAACGGTACACTGGAGTTTTTAATAATTCACTTAAACCGTCGATGTCACCCTTAAGCAGCGCATGCAGGGTTTCTGTGTCCTTACCGGAAAAAAGCGCCTGCAGCTGAGCCTGATTTAACTGTTGTAACGCAGCATTCGCACCTAATTGTTCAATCATCTGAATAAATGACATAACTATCCTTAAAAAATGTTCACCGGGATTTAGAGACCTGTGCAGGCTGGTGCCGTTACAACGTCAATGTTCTGTTAATTAAAACAAAATATGCAAGCCAGCCTAACGGAAGCGGGTTGTTTTGAAAAGGAAAAAATCATGCAAAGTGCAAGTGCAGATCTTAGTGGTCAAACCCAGGAAATTTCAGCAAACGGGAGTTAAAGCTGGAGCGGAGATAAATGATAGAAAAACAGCGGACTTGTGCTCAGTCCGCTGTTTTCCGGCTGTTATCTTTTTTGTGCCACACCACACATCGACTCATCCTTCACCACATAAGGCTGCAAGAGCGGGGCCATGCCTTTGAGTACCTGTAATGGCAGTGCTGAGGTAAAGCTGAAGTTGTCGGCGCCTTTGCCAGGTACAAAGGCGGTCAGGGTGCCAAAGTAGTTGTCGCCTAAATAAAATACAAAGGTGGCGGTTCTGTTATTGACGGTTGACGCCATCACTTTGCCACGCACCACCTGAGTGGCAATACGGTTATCACCCGTACCTGTTTTGCCGCCAATTTTGAGTGGAGAGCCATCGGTTTTAGTAAAGCTGCCATTTAAACGCCGTGCCGTACCCAGTTCAGCCACCTGGCCTAAAGTCTTTTTCAGCGCTCTGGCTACTTCAGGGCGCATTACTCTCTCACCTGCGCTGGCGTTATATTGCAGCATGGTTTCATAAGGCGTTTTGGCGGCAAAATGCAGGCTGTCAATACGGATGGTGGGCAAACGGATACCGTCGTTCTGAATAATCCCCATTAGTTCAGCCAGGGCGGCAGGGCGGTCGCCCGAACTGCCAAGTGCAGTGCCTAAAGACGGCACTAAGTGGTCAAAAGCGTAACCCAGTTTGGCCCAGCGCTGGTGAATATCGAGGAAAGCTTCTACCTCCAGCATAATGCGGATGCGGTTGTCGCGTGCACTGCGGTTACTGGTTTTAAACAACCAGCGATACACCTGCTGACGTTGCTCGCTGCTCTGCGCTACGGCATCGCTGAATTTTGCGTCCGGGTTTTTATTGATAAAACTTAATAACCACAGCTCCAGCGGGTGCACCTTGGCGATATAACCCTGATCCGGCAGGCTGAATTTGCCCGGGCCATATTTGTTATACAGCTCATCAAGTTTTTTCGGACTCAGTAGTTCATCCGGCAGTTTGTCCAGTAAAAACCGGCTGAACTGGCTAAAGTCAGATTCAGGCAATAAATAACGGTGCACCGCAGCTAAACGGTCCGGCGTCTGTTTTAAACCATCAAAAAATACTTCGAGGCGTTCATCGGCCGGTTTTTGCTGATATTTTTTCCAGAATTTACGTAAAAACTCTGTGCCTTCTTTATCAACAAAACGGCGCAGGTATTCTTCCCGTTTTGGATCTTTGTCACTGCGCAGCAATAACGAGCTGCTGCCCAGGGTTTGGTAGCTGCTGGCATAAGCAACTATGTCGCGCATTAAGCGCACAAAAGGCAGGTTGTGCGACTGCTGCAGGCTTTCGGCAACAGTTGGCACCTTGCTGTCTTCTTTTTTGTCGAAGTTATTAAACACCTGCAAACCACCGCCGGTGAAAAAACGTTCGTGCGGCGAGGCGGAATAAGTGCGGTTGAGCGCAGCGTCCAGCATAGCGGTTAAACTTCTGTCTGAAGTTTGCGCCATATAGTTGGCGGCCCAGCGGGTAATGTGGTCGGCCGGTGCTATATCAAGGTTCAGTAAATTAACCGGCAGCTCGTCGGCAAAATTCTGATGCAGCTCAGCCACTATTTCTAAATAAGTGGCCAGCACGCGCAGTTTGGCGGTAGAGCCAAGCTCCAGTTTACTGTGTTCGTTTAAGTCAAAAGGCTGGTCTGTACTGTCGGTTTGTACCCGCACCCTGTTGCCATCCGGTGTTTTTTCAAACAGCGTAAAGCTGTATAACACATCGCCTGTGCCACTGGCGCTTAACAGCCGATCACCAATCAGGCCGTATTTGGCGGCGGTGTCCGGGTTGGCCAGGCTACGCAAATAAGCACTGACTTTTTGCTGTACGTCGCCATGCAAGGTGCTGTGAGCGTTTAAATCCAGCCGGTCTAAGTCGTACATCGGCTGGTTCAGTAAATTGCCAAGGCGTAAACGTGCGGCATTAATACCTTTTTTGGCGTCCTGTTCGGCTTTGGTTTTATTCACTTTGGCTACGCGGAAGGTCAGCTTTTGCGACAGCGCTTCGTCGCGCAGGGCTTTGTCTATCACACCGGCGCCAGCCAACAAGCGCAGATGGCTGTCGGTCAACTGTTCTAAATCGTCATGGCCTTGCAGCAAATAATAGGAAGGACGGCGCTGCGCTATCATTAGCGCGACGATTTGGCGGAAATATTGTGCCCGCTCCGTGGCATTTTCAGCGGTCGCAGGGGCATTTAACAAGCTATTGGCTTTATCAAAATCACTGCCAAACCAGGCGTATAGCGCATCTCCCACACCATGCACTTCACCGTGGCCAGGGGCGGACGATAAAGGCACTGTATTTAAATAGTCTTGGACGATGCGGGTACGCATGCCCATGGTATTCACACCATGCTGATACACCCGGATGGTGCCAGAGATGATCTGAATGGCTTTGTCTTTAAAACCGCGGGTTAACCCCATAGGCGAGTGGCGGAATTTTTCAATCTGGGTGGCGAGGGTACTGCCGCCGGCGGACTGACCACCTACTGATAATACTTTACCGACCTGACTTGCCGCCGCCATGATAAAACGCGGCCAGTCCATCACAGGGTTGGCTGTCGGGGGGATTTTTAATAAGTTTCTGTTTTCAATAAACAATAAACTTTGCGCCACCACCACAGGAATTTGTTTGGGGTCGCGGTATACCCGCTGCGGGTAGTTAAAATCAAATAAGGTCTGGTTGCGGCAATCCGCCAAAAACAAACCGGATTGTACTTTTTCGCGATAAGGCGGAAACAACCCCTGTGAGGCGTAATGATTGAGCGCTGGTGAAAACTCAGCCTGAGCGGTAATACGGAAATTACGCTCCAGTAAACGGGGCAATAATTCGGGCAACTTGGTATAACCATGGCGCTCGTCAAAAGGGCCACCTTGCGGATACACCACTTGTTTGGCCGGACCTTGCTGCAGTTGATAAGTCAGGGTTTTGGCATATTCCGCAATTTTGGGAGCGCTGTAGTGCGCAGTATGTAATTCATAAGCCACCAGTACGCCGGCAGATGCCATTAAAAGCAACAATAACACCGGGATCAGACTGCGGCGTTTGTAACGCACTTCCACCTGCTGCGAGGTTACGCCAGCGCGCTGCGGCGCCTGACCTGCAGGTTCGCGGTAGTTATCAAACTGCATTTTTTCAACCGGTGGTGGGGTAGAGGTAGGCAACTTTAAATCCATTTTGCACGGCAAAGAACAAGGCCGCTGATTTTATCTGGTTCCGCTGTGCTTTGCAGCTGAATTTTAAGCGGCAACAGCGCTGGAAACAGGTTGTGCACCAGAGGGCACAACCTGTATTGGCAGAGGCCGCAGCCTTGTTTAGTGGTGATGGTGTCCACCCACGCCATGGGCGTGACCATGGGCAATTTCCTCTTCAGAGGCGGCACGTACATCCAGAATTTCAAAGCTAAACTGCAATGTTTTGCCAGCCAGCGGGTGGTTGGTGTCCACGTCGGCTTTAAACATGCCAACTTTAACAACTTTAACCTGACGTGGGCCATGTTCGGTTTGCACCACGGCCATCATGCCTGGTTGCCATTTTTTTGCGCCCTGCAGATGTTTAACCTGCACACTTTGAATGGCGTCTTCACGGCGTTCACCATAGGCATCTTTGGGCGCTAACGTCAGCTCCAGTTTGTCGCCTTTGCTTTTGCCTTCCAGTGCCTGTTCAATGGCCGGTAACATATTCTGATGACCGTGCAGATATAACAGCGGGTCGCTGCCTTGTGAGCTCTCCAGCAGGCCGTTGTCATCTGATAATTGATAATGCAGTTGTACCACTGTGTCTTTGCTGATTAACATTTGCTGCTAAGTTCCTGTGCAATAAAAAAGGCCGTTATTATCCTGAGTTCATCGTCAAAGTGCGACCTTTTTTCTGCACATCAGGTGTTTGCCTGCCGGTTTTTGCTGTGACCTGCTGCAGTTGCCTGTAAAGAGCGCAGCACTGAGCTGCGCTCTTTAGTCATACCTGTGATAATGGCGACGCTCTTCTCGGCCTTCAGAACGGCGACCGTCATAACCATAACTTTCCCTGCTGTAATAACGGGGTTGGTCGTACACTTCAACAAAACGCACTTCACGGCCGCAGGCATTGTATCTGTGGCAATGTTTTTTCCAGTGTTTACGGTGTTTTTTAGGAGCATGAATAATAACGGGTTGCACCACGACAGGGGCGTAATGCCGCTCTACATACACAGGCTCGTGATACACCCGCACAGGTTCATGGTAAATCACAGTGGGGCTGCGATCACCAATATGTACTGAACCATAAACACCGGGTTGCACCTGACCATGCAGACTGACGCTGACATCAGCGGCCAGTGCGCTGCTGCTGATCAGTGCCAGCACGCCCAGATATAACCAACGCGCGTGGCGGCTTAATGGCGCTGATGTGTTGCTGTGATTGTTGTTTGTCATTGGACTACCCTCCGCCCTTGCTGGGCTTATTGATAATCACACTATGGCAAGCGACATCTGAATTTTGGCTGAACTGAACAGCAGGATTTTTTCTGAATTTTTATTGTTGCCACAGCGCCGGATCCAACCGGTAAAACTGGCGCAATTGCTGATACAAAGCCGGGTGTTGTTGTTGCATCGCTTGTGGCTGTTCAAAAAATACCTCGGTGGTGACGGCAAAAAACTCCGCCGGATTGGTGGCGGCATAAGGGTTAAATAAAGTGGGGATCCCCAGCTTCAGTTGTTGTTGCAGCTGATCAAATTCAGCTGTTAGCACCTGACTCCAGACCCGGTAGGCTTCGGTGCTTGCCAAAAAAGGCGCGCCGTTGGCGATACCGTTTTCCTGATCCAGCTGATGGGCAAATTCATGCAACACCACATTATGGCCGTCTTTGGGATCGGCAGCGCCTTGCAGGCTATCGGGCCAGGACAATACCACTTTGCCCTGTTGCCAGGATTCGCCCAATCGCATTTCTGTGTTGTTGCTGACCACGCCCGCAGCGTCAGTTTGTTGTCCAGGCACCAGATAAGCCGCCGGATACACCAGAATAGTCTGCAGGTTTGGGTATAAAGCGCTGGGGCGGTTGAGCATTAACAGACAAGCCTGAGCGGCGATATTGAGTTTTATCTCATCATTTATCTGCAAACCTTCGCAGCCAATAAACCGTTTTTCAGCAATAAAAAGCTGAATAAGTTTTTTCAGTTTCAGCTGTAAATCCGCCGGCAGGCTGTTATAGAGCGGCAGTTGTCGCTTTAATATTTTGCGCCAGGGCGTTGGAAAAGCCGTGTTGGCAATTTGTTGACGCAGCCTGCGCTGGCGCCACACCGGCCACAAGATGGCTGCAATCACCAGCAACATCAGGATCACTATCAGACTGTTTTGCATAAAACCCACACATTTTACTCCTGCGCGCGCTGAAATCACCGCTCTGGTCTTTGAAATGGGTCAGCTGCTTTGATTTTTCAAGCAAAACCCTGGCAATTCAGTTGGCGGAAGGCGCAAAAAATGTCATCTTTGTATACACTCTACGCATCCTTGTCAGCGGAAAGACGCATGAACATTTTTCAATTACAACAACAACTTTCAGTCGCTCAGAGCATTCTGGCCCAGCTTCGGGAACCGCAAATTCAGCAAGACCGGATGCGTTTTCGGCTGAACCTGCAGCGCCTCGGCAGTTTACTGGCCTACGAAGTGTCTAAGTCTTTGCCATACCAGCAATTTGAAATTCAAACCGCACTGGGCACGGCTAAAGTGGCAGATTTAGCCGAGCAGCCGGTGCTGATTTGTGTGATGCGGGCGGGCTTGCCGTTTTATCAGGGATTTCTCGATATGTTTGACCAGGCCGACAGTGGTTTTGTCGGGGCTTACCGGGAAGAAGGCGCAGATGCCAGCGAATTGGATATTTTTTTAGGCTATAGCGCCACGCCCGATATTGCCGGCCGTGATTTGATTTTGGTTGACCCTATGCTGGCAACCGGCTCGTCATTATTAAAAGTGTGGCAATTGTTGCGCAAAAAAGGTGAGCCGCGCAGTCTGCATATTGCTGCCGCTATAGCGGCGCCTGAAGGCATGACACTGTTACAACAACAGCTTGACTTTCCTGCATCTTTTTGGCTTGGTGCTTTGGATAATAATCTCAACGCCCAGGCTTATATAGTGCCTGGGCTGGGTGATGCCGGTGATTTATGTTTTGGCAGCAAGAACTGACAGGCCCGGTATGATCCAGCGCACATTATTACCACCGCAATTAGCCCCGGAATTAAAAGGCCGGCGCCTGTGGTTGAGCCGGCATAATGCATCGAGCTGGCTGGTGATGGCGCTGATTTTGCCTTTTTTTCTGTATTACTGGTTCAGTTACAGTCAGCAAATTACAAATGAACAACAAGAAATTTTCCAGCAGCATGCCGACGCGTTGGAGCTGAATTTAAAACAGCGGCTGCAGCATTTTGAATTTTTGCTGGGTTCAGGCATGGCTTTTGTCACCTCGTCCGAACAGATCACTCAGGCAGAATGGCAACGTTTTGTTACCGGCCTTGATTTAGACAAACACTACAGTGGTATTCAGGCTTTTGGTTTGGTGAATTACCGTGCTGGTAAAGACATCGCCGCGCTGGAGCAACAAATACGCGCCGATGGTGTCTCTGATTTTACCGTACATCCTGCGGGCGAACGGCCTTTTTACGCTGTGGTGACTCATATTCAACCGCAGAATAATAAAAACAGTGCTGTGCTTGGCTATGACATGTTAACGAATCCGCTGCGGCAAAGAACGGCAATGCGTGCTGCCAGTCTTGGTGGTATCGCCATCACACCGCGGATTTTATTGGCGCAGGATGGTAGCAATGCCGTCGACCCTGGCTTGGTGCTGGTGCAACCCGTGTATAAAGCAGGGGCAGAGCTGTTAAGTGCAGAGCAAAAAATTAACGCGCTGCAGGGTTTTGTTTATGCGGCTTTTCGCGTCAACGACATGATGACGCGGCTTTGGCATAGTGCACAAACCGAACTTGATTTCAGCTGGTATTCGTCGGCACAGCAGGCACCTTCTGATCTGTTATTTCAGCGCCAGTCCGGTCAGTTAGATGGGCCATCTTTTGTGATGCATAAAGAACTGGAATGGTACGGCCAGCCGTTTTGGTTACAGATCAGCAGCAATGACAATTTTGTAAACAACTACCTGCCGGTGGCCAACTATTGGTTGTTGTTTTTTCTGCTGTTGATGATGCTGTTGTTGTTTGGCTTACTGAGCCGGGTAAACCTGCGCCGTTACCATGCTGAGCTGCTGCAACAGGAATTACAACAGCAGCTGCATGCCCAGTATCAGCAACTGATTGCCAATGAACAGCGCCAGGCGCTGGCGCTCAAAGCTAGTCAGCTCGCCTGGTTTGAATTTGATTTATCCACCGGCGATGCTTTTTATTCGGATAATTGGTGGAAATTATTTGGTTTTGCCGGGCCACAACAACATCCGACCGAACAAACCATGCTGGATTTGTTGTTGCCGTCGGAGCGCGACATCTTCCGCCATGACATACAACGTATTCTGGCATCAGGGCCGGAGCAGTCCAGTCAGCGTTATCAGTTTATGCACCGCCAGGGCCAGATATTGTCGGTGCTGATGCAGTGCCAGTTATTGCGGGATGCTGATGGCTCGGCTTTACGTTTGTCCGGTGCTTTGCTGGATCAGACTCATCAGGTGAGCCAAAGTGAACAGCAGCAGCAGTTAATGCGGTTATGTCAGTTTGAAATTGCGGCTGCTGTGGCCAGTTGTCAGTTGTTATTGCAAAAAGATGCTGCAGTGGCTGGCTATCAGCTGGCGCATTTGCACTGGTTAAGTCAGCAGTTCTGCCAGTTGATTTCAGGGGCTGAACCTGTGCAAGCCGTGCCGGTGCGGCTTGATTTTATGCTACTGATGCCAAAGTTGTTACAGGCGTTAGGCCCGGTGGCAATACAACAGCAACTGCATTTAGTCTGGCGGCAGAGCCAAAGCCCTTATGGCCTGGCCGGTCATGAAGGGGTCTGGTGGCAGCTTTGTAGTGATTTATTATTGCTTGCGATGTCGCTGGCCAACAGCAACAGCAGTATTGAAGTTGGTATGGAGTTTTACCCTGGTATTATCAGCTGGCAGGCAGAGCTGGAAGTCGACGCCGAACAAACCGCAAACTTCCTGGCGACGCAAACCAACATTGCCATGTTAGATGGCCCTTCAACAGAAAGTAATAACAGATATTGTGCTTTACTGGCGGCCAAACACTGGGCGTCGGTGCTGGGCGCTGAGCTGAATATCAAGCATGAACAGCAAAAGTTATGGTTTTATCTGACGGTTCGCCAGTCATAAAGCTTTGGTGTCAGTTGTGATGGTCTCGCCCGGGTTTTCTCAGCTGATACCACAATACACTTATCAGCAGCACCACCAGCGGCAAGCTCAGCGCTTGTAGTAACTGCAGCGGCAGGGCAGGCCACAGCAGGCTTAACGAGCTTAAGCCTTTGTCCAGCAGCTGCACGGCATAATAACAAATGGCCACAGTGGATAACCGCTCTACCGCTGTTTGTAACTGCAGTTGTTGCCTTGCTCTTTTTTCCATCGATATCAGCAGTTTACTGTTTTGTCGTTCCAGCTGCAGGCTAATGCGGGTGCGCAATAACTCAGTGGAGCGGCCAAGCCGGTTTGATAAACTGCGTTGGCGATTCAGCACCGACTGGGCGGTGCGAAAGGCTGGGGTGAGCCGGCGCTCGGAAAAATCCTGTAATGACATCAGGCCATCCAATGCCGTTTCTTTTAACGCTTTTAGCCGGTCCAGGGTCAGCTGATAATAAGCCACGCTGGCTTCGAGCCGGGCGCTGTTGTTGGCGATCAGATGTTCAGTTTGTGCCGCCATCTGGCTGATTTCCTGCAGCATTTTTTCATCCGACCCCTGCTGCTGTTCAATGCGCTGGGTAATGTCCGACAGTTGTTGCTCCAGGCTATGTAACTGGGACAGTGCCTGACGGGTTAAAGGCCAGCCGAGCAGGCTGAGCTTGCGGTAGTTGCCTAAATCAAACAATTGTTGCACCAGCCGCGCCAAAGCGCTGTCGGACAAACCTTTATCCAGCAGCACCATACGCCCGCCTCCTTCCGGATGTTTACGAAAGTCGGTCCAGATCTGTGCCTGCTGATTGGCAACCAGACTGGAGATACAGTGCTCACTGGCAAACATGGCTGCCAGTGCCTGAGCGCTATGTGTTGTGATGTCTGGCTGCTCTGGCTGTTGTTTGCAGATGAGCAGCTGCACTACGCGAAACAGCTGACCCGGCACTAAATCAAACCAGTCCGGTGCCGGTAAAAATTGTTGTGGATCAGCAAAGTCAGTGCTTTCACCCGGCACAATAAAACTGTAGGTAGAAAATTCACTATGCCGTTCCCAGCGCAATGTAATGTCACCAAGTTGCAGATTAACGTCGCTGTCGCCTTCCTGCAGCTGCACACCGGCCTGCAAGGCCCTTTGTTGCATCAGCGTAAATTCGGCGGCTCTGGAGCCGGTACCAAGGGTGAGCATAAAATGGCAGATGCGACAGGGCGCACTGAGCGCCGGGAAAAACCTTTGTTGTAGTTCTTTTTCCAGCAAATCCCGTTGCGGATGATTTCGGCTTTGCAGCCATGGACTTAACCTTGTGAAATGACTGTCGGGTGTAGACATAGTGGTCATAATTTCCCCCTAGATACGCAGCAGCGTTGCAATAGTGTCCGCTTTGGGTGGCATTGTGATGACAACTGCAAAAATGCCCGTTTTGCTTTTACAAAGCAACAGCTGTACCAAGGGGTGTTTTTAATTAAGTATTTGAAAATGATGGTAAATGTCTGTCTGGTTGCACTTTGGGCTTAGCTGGCTGCAAAATTTCAGTGCAGATGGCACAAAAACAGGGCGCGGGTGGGTTTTCTAAAGTGCTGGCTTGGCGTAAAGTCGACAGCTGCGCTTTTGGCAATGTGGTAATGAGGTATAGCGTGATCCCGGTAGAACTGATCCTGATCCTGGCAAGTCCGGTATTTTTTATTTTTATTGCATACGAGTGGTATCAGTCTGAGCGGATGCAACAACATATTTATCAGTGGCGTGACAGCCTTGCCAATCTGATTCTAGCGGCCATGCATCAGGCTGGTGATGCGGTGTCTTTGATATTGTTATTGCCATTTTTTTATTGGCTTAGTAGTTTCGCCATCTTTGACTTGCCTTTTAATACATTAAATTTATTCATTCTTTTTGTACTGCAGGACTTTTTATATTATTGGTTTCACCGCGCTTCACACAGTGTCCGCTGGTTATGGGCCTCTCATGTGGTGCATCACAGCTCGCGTTTAATGAATTTCAGTACCGCCTTTCGCCAAAGCCTGACCTATCCCATCTCCGGCATGTGGTTGTTCTGGACACCGCTGGTGCTGCTGGGGTTTGACGTGAAGCTGGTGCTGGCGGTGGTGGCTATTAATCTGGCCTTTCAGTTTTTTGTGCATACCCGCTGGGGTAAACACTGGGGCCCGCTTGGCCTGATTTTTAATACACCCAGCTGGCATCGCGTGCACCATGCCTGTAATCCGGTTTATATCGATAAAAACTTTGCCGGTGTGCTGGTTATTTGGGATCGGCTGTTTGGCAGTTTTGAACCTGAGCATGCTGATATTCCCTGTGAATACGGCATTACTGACAACTTTGAGTCGGTGAACCCTTGGACCATCACTTTTTATGAGTGGCGGCGGATCTGGGCCGATTTTTGTCAAAACCGTGGTGTAATGGCAAAATTGCGGGCACTGTTTGGTGCGCCCAAACCCAGGCTGGATGCGCAGCAGCCTGCCACTTCGGAGCAAGGTGGTAGCGTCTGATGATTAATGTCGCTTTATTGTCGGTATTTATTCCCACTTTTTTATTTGTTTCCATTACCCCTGGGCTTTGTATGACACTGGCGATGACCCTGGGGATCAGCCTTGGGGTGCGTCGCACCTTGTGGATGATGTGGGGCGAAATGCTGGGTGTGGCCATAGTGGCAACCAGCGCAGTGCTTGGTGTGGCGGCGATATTACTGAGTATGCCGGCGCTCTTTACCGCTTTTAAATGGTTGGGTGGTCTCTACCTTTGTTATGTTGGTGTGCAGATGTGGCAGTCCAAAGGCAAGCTGGCAATACCGGAGCCTGGTGCTGTTTCCCAGGTATCCAGACGCCAGCTGTTCTGGCAGGGGCTGGTGACCGCGGTTTCCAATCCCAAAGGCTGGGCTTTTCATATGGCGTTATTACCACCTTTTATCGACGCTAAACTACCATTCTGGCCACAGCTGGCGGCGCTGCTGGCTATTATTTTGCTGCTGGAATTTGGCTCATTATTGTTATATGCGAGCGGCGGCAAAGCGCTGCGGCTGATTTTTGCTGAAGATAAAAATGTGCGGTTATTAAACCGTATTGCTGGCAGTCTGATGCTAGGCGTTGGCATCTGGCTGATTGCGGTTTAACTCAGTCAAACCGCCAGTTGAATAAGAAATTCAGCTGCGAAAAGCTTTTGTCCTGTGGCCAGTCGGGCCACTGAGCCCGGTTTGGCTGCATGCTGCGTAGCTTCTGCCATTCGACCGACAGGTTCAAATGTGGGTTCAGCGGATATTGAGCGGCCAGCATCCAGCCATGGCCTTTGCCGTTATTGTCATCCCCCGGATATTGGTCTTTATCCTGCTGCAAAAAGTGATCGTAGCGCACACTCCACTGTATCTTTGCTGATTGTAATGCCAGCAGTACAAACCAGCTGCGATAGGATAGATCCACAGCTTTGGGCCCCATTTCAGTCCGACCATTCAGATGTTGTGCCACAAAACGCAGCTGTTCATGCAGCTGTTGTTGCCAGGCCAAACTCTGAAAAGAAGTACGCCAGGCGTACTGACCGTGGCGAAAAACCAGTGGATCTGCATTGTTGTCATAATGATAAAACCTGAGTTCTGTATTGTCGCGGTGCAACCAATGGACACCGGCATAATAACCCACACGATGATCCAGCTCCCGGCTTGGTTGTACCCAGTCTGGCTGTGCTGCTAAACCGCCACTTCGGATACTTGGATAATTGGCAAAACGCACCCGCTCTGTGATATTGCTCTGATAAGCGTGAATGGCAAAACCCCGCCAGCTCAGTATTGTGCCCAGCGGATCATTACCCTGAAAAAAACCTGCGACCAGTTGATAACTTTGGGCAGACTGAAAAAAACGGCCAGGCCGGCTTACACTAAATTCGGCACCCCGGGCACGTAATTCTTCAGCAAACCAGCTGTTAATAGCGGAGAAACTGCTGCTATAGGGCGAACTCCAGGCGATATCAGTATTTTCCAGCGACATCGCGGGATAAAACCAACCGGCGCGCGCGCTCAGACGATAACCCTGAAAGGGCAATGGCTGATAACTGAGCCAGGCTTCAGTCACACCAAATTGCTGGCTGGGTTTGTCATGCCACTGGCCATGCACTGTGCCGGACCAATGATCGGTGAGATCAGCACCGAGCGCCAGTAACTGAGGGCCAAACAGAAGACCGCTGTGATCTGCTGCCAACTGACCTGTGCCACCTTGCCACCAGGGGCGTAATCCGTGGATTTGCCCGGCCACCTGCGCCAGACCCACTTCGCCTTTGGCGCTTAGTCGCAAACCCGGTTTCAGCTCTGCGCCAGAGACAAAACTGCCGTAAAGGAGTGGAATAAAGGCAAGACAAAACGGACGACAACGCATAAAGTTCAACCGCAACAAGGATGAATTGCGCAAGCATAGCAGCAGTTTATCAGGGACACAGCAGTGAAAACGGCTGTTATACTGCAGCACCAGAGCAAAAAAGCCGTTAAGGAGCAGACTAAATGAGCGCAAAACAAATCATGATGCTGTGTTGGGCTGCCGGCGTGTTTAGTTGTGTGATGTGCAGTACTGTGCTGGCCGGCACTTTGGAAGTGCAGCTGACTGATCAGCAGGGTCTGCCACTCGAAGACGCCGTCGTAGAGTTATACGATCCAACGAGCCAGGTACAGGCCACCGGGATCCAAGAGGTTGCGCAGCAGGACTTAACCTTCAGGCCTTTTGTGTCGGCAGTGCAGGTGGGAACCAAAATTGATTTTCCGAATCAGGATAAAACCCGCCACCATGTGTATTCCTTTTCACCGGCCAAAACTTTTGAACTGAAGTTGTATGCCGGTAAGCCGGAAGCACCGTTACTTTTTGATAAAGCAGGCATAGTGGCGCTTGGCTGTAACATTCACGATTATATGCAGGCTTATATTTACGTTGGCCAAAGTGCTTATCTGGCGGTGACAGATAACAAGGGCATCGCAGTTTTTCCTGATGTCCCTGATGGTCATTATCAGCTGAAACTCTGGCATCCGTGGCAGGATCAACAAGTGGAGGCAAAGCAGCTGACCTTGCCAGCCGGCACACTTCAGTTGCAACTGGCGGTGACCCGTCAGGCCAAACCCAGCAGACCAAAAAAAGGTTTTGGCAATAATTATCAGGCCGCGGCCTTGAAAAGCCAGCTGCACGTCGCTACTTACTGAATCATTGTGCAAGTTCAGTGGTAAAGGGCAGGTGATAGCAGTAGATGGTTCACCCATCCCTGCCACTTTTAACCCGTTCGGATCAGTTCAGATCACAATCTAAAAACGACTAAGGAATACAAGATGGCAACAGTAACGTTAAAAGGTAATCCATTTCAGACCGTCGGCAACTTACCGGCAATTGGTTCCAAAGCACCGGCGTTCACCTTAACAGGTGCTGGCCTTGCGGATGTGAAGTTAAGTGACTTTGCTGGCAAAAGAGTTGTACTGAATATTTTCCCAAGTGTGGATACGCCTACCTGTGCCACTTCAGTCCGCACTTTTAACAAGGCGCTGAGCAGCCTGCAAAACACTGTGGTACTTAACGTGTCTGCCGATTTACCTTTTGCTCAGGCCCGTTTTTGTGGTGCTGAAGGTTTGGAAAACGTGCAAAACGGCAGTAGCTTCCGTAGCAGCTTTGGCCAGGACTATGGCGTGACTTTTGCCAATGGCCCATTGGCAGGTTTGCTGTCACGTGCTGTGGTAGTGATTAACGAACAAGGCACTGTGGTGCACACTGAGCAAGTGGCAGAAACCGCCGATGAGCCAGGTTATGAAGCTGCATTAAAAGTACTGAACTAAGTTGCCGGCCCAGCCTCTGGCTGCGGGCAAAACAGCAACTAAAAAAACAAAGGCCGCTATGCGGCCTTTGTTGTTATTGGCTAAAAGTTATGGTGTGCCGGTTGTTTCCTGCCAGCCGGCAACAACTGCCGTTATTGCCTGGTGTTTTCGGGTTTTTCATCATCCTTTCTGATGCCTGACTGTGCCGGGGCATGTTCGGCCGCAGCTGATGCCGGCCAGAAACCACCTGCACTAAGCTGCTGCCAAACCCAGGGCAGCCAGCGTGTCAGTGCAGTGGCCAGCCATAAAGACCACAACAACATCGAGAGCTGATAACACCAAAGTGGTAACGACAACACCCAGGCAACCGGCAGTTGGGCAGAACTCAGATCCTGATACCAGTAGAGCTGCTGCTGATAGGAGCCATTACCCATAAGCTGCATATCAGGCGCTGACAACAAGCCATAAGGAATAGCCGAAAATAAGGCTAACAGCGCACTGATACTTAACAGCACTAGCGCAATCTGGCTGAGTTTCTCAGAAGTGCCCTGCAATGTACCGTTGAACTGACCTCTTTTACTAACGGCTAACAGCCATAAAGTGATCAGCAGCGGGATCCAGAAGCTGACAGTGCAAATGCCGGTAAAGAGCAACAACCAGTGCCGGCGGCGCAGCGGACTCTGGATCAGGCGTGGCAGCACCATTGCCAGCAGTAACATCACTGCCAGCATGCCCCAGAATAACAAAGCGGGCCCAATATCCGGACCTCCGACGGCTAGGATCCAGCGATCAGGTGCCAGTTGCAGTTGCAGATAAATATTCGCCGCAGCAAGCGGCAGGCTAAAGCCTGGGGTAGTTAACAGCACAGGCTGGGCCATGTTATTGGTGAAGTTCAGCTGCAGTTGTTGCCGGCCTGGTTTCAGTTGTACTGTCAGTTGCTGTTGATTTACCGTCAGTGGCAAAGTCACACTATCAAGGCTGACCGACTGCAGTTTGGTGTCTTTTGGCAAAGGCAGGCTGAAACTTTGTGCCTGACTGGCGTTTAGTTGCAGCTTTAACTCAATATCACTGCTGCGGTTGCCCTGATGCTGCTGCAACATCAACTGCTGGATGGTCAGCATCTCACCCTCAACCGGCTGCGGCTGACTGATCGTCAGTTGTAAGCTTTCGCCTGGCCAGGGCCGCCATAACGACGGCAGCGGGCTTTGTGCTGTGCCGATCGCAGGCAAACCCTCACTGGCAATATGCCATTTGGGGGCTGCACTTAGCTGCCAAATCTCGGTGTATTGTTGCTGGGAAGGGCTGGTCAGCTTTAAAAGCTCAATGGGTTTCAGTCTGGATTGCCAGCTGATGGACTGCTGTTCAGCATTGAGTTGCAGCGCCAGCGCACCATCCGCCACAGGCAGCGGTGTCAGTGGCGTTTCACCGTCCAGCAGCGCAATGTTAAGCTGCAACTGCTGTTGGGACATGCCAGTGCGCCTGAGGGTAGAGGTGATTTGCCATTCCAGTCCTAAGCTCAGCTGCCGCTCCAGCACCGCATAAGCCGGTACATTTTGTGTGACTGCCCCTGAGCTAAAAGTTTTGCTGTTATTTTGATTGTTGTCCCTGGCCAGTTGCTCCAGGCGTAACTGTTTTCTTGCTTGCTCCAGGCTTTGTAGATCATTGAGATCGCTGCTGTCGGGCATCAGGCGCCAGCGCTTCAGCTGATTATCCAGCTGATGCCAGGCACTGCCAAAACTTAAGCTTAATTGGCTTTCTTCCGGGCTTATCCAGAGCTCAAGCTGATGCCGGCCTTTCGGCAGATATAACCAGCTTTGCTGCGCCTGCTGGAAAATAGCAGCATTGGCCTGATTGAGCCTGGCCAGTGTCAGCCTGTTGGCGGCAACAGGCAAAAGCCAGGCGGTTTCGGCCTGACTATCCAGCTGCAGCTGCAGTTTGATATGTTCAGGATCGTCACTGAGCACAAAGTGATTGATGCTGGTGCAACTTGGTAAACACTGTGGGCTTTGTAACAGTCGCTGCTCCAGTTCGGTTAACAGCTGTGCATCTGGAAAACCAGTCGCCAAAGCGGGGGAGGGTTGCAGCAATAACGCCCCCGGCAACACCAGGCTCAACACCAGGGCTGCGCGGCCTGGCAGGCCAGCACTGAGCCGGACCCAGATGTTGGCCTGCGTTAGTTTGCCACCAGTCAATGGCCGGCACAGCTGCCATAACAACACAAACAACAGCAGCACAGTCACCAGATTACCCAGACGGTTTAGCCAGGCAGGTACCAGATAAAGCCGGGTTTGTTCTTCGGCAAGCAGTGGTCCTTGCCAGAATAACTCCACCCGCTGCCAATGCCAATCCGGTTCGGCTGGCCCGGTCTGAACACGGGCATTGGGGTCGGTTTGCAGCAGAGGGGCTGGTGCATTGATGGCATATGAGCTGCTGTAAGATGACAGTTTCCTTTGTGCTTTTTTGGCTACCTCTGCAACATCCATTCTGGCCTCTACAGTCGCGTCACTTTGAGGAGCAGGTGCACCCTGCGCAGCTGGCGCTTCGGCTATCGCGGTTTCAGCCATGGCACTTTCTTCGTGGTATTGGCTGCTCTGTGACTGTATTTGCTGATAAGGTCGTTCCAGTTGCGGGTAAATGGCCTGGCGGATCTGCTCCACACTAAAGGGCAGCAAAATCAGCAACACCAGCAGCAGATTCAGATACAGTGCTTTTTTCAGCCAGGTCTCGGCTTTAGCTTTGGCCAGTGGCAACAGCGCCAGCAAGGCCAGCAGACTGAGCCAGCTCCACTGTGGTGCATCATCACGCTGGTAACTCAGCACTAAGGCAGCAAGAGCCAGCAAGCCGACCTGCCAGCCCAGTAACCTTGCGCTCGCCACACTAAATAACAACACAAAAAAGATATCCCACAAGGTCCACTGTTCCAGCACAGTGCCCTGCAGGCGGTCAGCACCGCTAGCGGTAAATAACGACCAGCCAGGCGGCAGTTGTAACTGCCAGCTCACTTCACTAAAGCTGCTTTGCCAGCCGCTCACCGGTAGCACCGGGCCCGCTTCGATACGGCTGATGCTGTGAAGGTTGATTGGGTTTTGCCTGATTTCAACACCGGCTTCGCGCTCTGGCAATTGAGTGATGAGCTGCGCTTCGCCACCGAGCGCCACCCGTCCCAGCTGATAACCAGGCTGAACTTCGAGTCTGGCCTGACTATACAAAGAGCCATTGATCTGGTCGCTTGCGGTCAGTGTCTCACCGGAAAAATCCAGCCACAGGCGTTTTGTTAGTCGCAGCTGATCAGATGCTGCACCGCCACCACGCTGCAGTTGCGCCAAAGTCAGAGTACTGTTTTCATCCATGGTGTACAGCGGATATTGTTGCCAGTCAGCTGGCACCTGGGTTTGGTTTGGATCCAGGCTGTTGACGCCTGTCAGGTCGACAGTGCGCAGTTCGGTTTGGGCCACAAAAGCCCAGATTTCCCGGGCAGGCAAAGGCGCAGCCGCTTTTGGCAGTTGCAGTTGTTGTACTGGCTGAAAGCTCACAGCGTCCAGTTGCAGCTGATACTGGCCGGCACTAAGCTGCAGATGCAGTGCGCCTTTGTCATCCATCAGCGCCGGTAGGTCGCTGTACAAAGCTTCGGCAAAAAAGCCTGGCAATAACAAGGTATCCAGGCGCTGTTCACGCGACTTACCGCTGACTTCAAGTTGCAGCAATGTGGTTAATCTGGCCGGAATGTCGTCGCTCAGGCGGCGAAATACCTTGATCTGCAGCTGATCGCTGCTTTGTTCAGTATCCGCCTTCGGTTGTTGCAGCCATAGTTCGGTGCCCAGTTTTTTTGGTTGCAGCACTGGGATGCCAAACAACTTCAGGCTGATCACACCACTTTGCTCTGGCACGCTCAGCCGTTGTGGCATTTGTGGCCAGCGAAATTCCCCCTGCACCTGCCAGCGTCCTGCACTCAGATAAAGCTGGGGGACACCGTCCTGATCCCGCAGTGCTACGGCGCTTTTATTGCCGTCTTTACTCTGTTCAACCTTGCTGGCCTCAACCTGTTGGGGCCAGCTTCTGACATCACCGGGCAGACTGACCCAACCCTCAGCAAACAGCTGCAGCTGATAAACAAACCGGCCACCTTGTTGCTCTGTTTCCAGCACCAGACTTTCACTCCATTGGCACTGCTGTGTCTGGGGCGCCGCCAGCCAGGGACAACGATGTGTCGGATGAGCGGCCAGCACCCAATCTTGCCAGGGTTTTAATTCAGCAGGGATGTCTGGGCTTTGCTGCTGGGCAAAGGCGGTTGGCAACAGCAGCAGTAGCCAAGATGCGGCAAGCTGAGCCGGTACTGTTGTTAAGCACTTTGCCCATAAGCTTGCCGTTGGTGTTGCCTGTAAAAACAAGGCTGCGGCAGCGTTCTGGGCAGAAGTAAAAAGGCGTTGGGTAAAATTCAGGGCAACACGCAAAGTCATAGTCCGTTCCTGTGTTGATTGCCGGAAGCTTCATTGCTGCTGCGGCTTGTTCAGTGTAACTGTGTTGTTGCCAGCTGTAACAGTCTGCTGTTGATTTTGTTGTGTTTTTTCTTGTTAAAAATGGTGGTGTTAAATCTTTGAACCAACTTTTTAATGACCTCAGAAGCCAAAACACATCAGTTGTTGCTTATGCAGGACTGTGCCTGGCCTCTGCAGGCTATTTTGCTCCCTTAGAAATTTTGCGTACAACTGTACTTTTATTTGGCGCACAAGTGTTCGCTTAATAAGTTGACTGAAGCTGGGTGAATAGTGTTTTTTAGCGCTTTTATTGGCTTGCGGGCGGGCTGAATAATAAAAATTCAGCTGGTCTAAATGAAAAAAATAGAGTACAAATGTGCGCTGAAAATTTATGGTGTACATGATGCGGTCTGTTCAATCTTCTAAACTGAATTCAAATCGCCAGTCCTTGGCTGGTGTTTTCCGGCGTCTTTGGCGCTTATGTTGTCAAATAGCGCTGGTGCAAAGTGGGCTTCGCAGTTATCTGGAGCCGGTTATCCGGTTGTTTTGGCCAAACTATCGGGCTGGTCTGCAAAGTGCCACTCTGCTCTCGGTGCGTCAGCAACAAGGTTATTTGCAGCTGCTGCTCAAAGCAGGTCGTGCTTTTGCCGGTTTTGTGCCGGGCCAACACCTGGATCTGACAGTTGAGCTTCACGGTGTTTTAATCACCCGCACTTTTAGCATCAGTTCGTCACTGCAGCAGTTTTTGCAAAACCGCACTTTACAGTTGACCATCAAGGTACAGCCCCATGGCGGTTTAACACAGCAACTTTTGGCCAGGGCAGGTGAGCCACTGCCTTGTTATATCAGCCAGGCCCGAGGTGACTTTGTGCTGGAGCAAAACCAAAGTGCCTTGATTCTGGCTGCCGGCAGCGGTATTACCCCTGTGCATGCGATGCTGAGCTCGTTAAGCCGGCTGACCCGTCCCATAACACTGATTTACAGCTACCGTGGCGGTGGCAATTTGTTGTTTGCCGACAGTTGGCCACAGCTGCAAAAACGTTTTCCGTTACTGAATATCATACTGCGGGACACCAGTACCGAAGGCCGTTTGAGTGGCACTGAGTTCAGCGCTGCGCTAAGCGCCCTCAAAGATCGAGACTGCAGTTGCGCCTCTGTTGTACAACAGCCCGCCACAGGCGAGCCTGTGTTTTATCTGTGCGGCCCTCTGGCTTTTAGTCAGTACTGGCAACAACAGGCCAAAGCACTTGGCATCAGCAAGATCCGGCAGGAATCTTTTGGTCTGAGTCAGCAAAGTCATGGCGAAGCTGTGCCGGTCAGCGTTACTCAGCATGGCCGTACTTTGCAGTTTCACAGTCAGGGTAATTTACTCAAGAGCCTGGAGCAGGCCGGTTTGGCGCCGCGTTATGGCTGCCGCCGTGGCATTTGTATGCAGTGTTTGTGTACAAAAACTGCAGGGCAAGTGCGCAACGAGCTGACCGGGCAAATTTCAGATGCCGGTGCCGGGCTGGTACAACTTTGTATCAGCACCGCTTTAACAAAACTTGAATTACAACTGGATGCCGTAAGCACAACAGCACAGGACAACACCCCATGCACAAATTAACCTCACAGCAACTGGATGCACTGGCCGCCGAGCTTGACGCGCTGGCAGCGCAAACCCGCGCCAAAGTAGGCGCCCAGGATGCCCGTTATCTGGAACGGGTATTATTAGTGCAGCGGCTATCGGTCTGGACAGGGCGGCTTTTATTGCTCGGTATTTTCTGGTCGCCCTGGCTTTGGCTGTTGGGGGTGCTGCTGCTGGCGCTTGGCAAAATTCTCGACAATATGGAAATTGGTCACAATGTGCTGCATGGTCAATACGACTGGATGCAACATCCTTATTTAAATTCACGGCAGTTTGAGTGGGATATTGCCTGTGATGCGAAATCCTGGCAGCGCACCCATAATTTTGAACACCACACTTACACCAATATTATTGGCAAAGACCGCGACTTTGGTTATGGCCTGCTCAGGCTTAGCAACGACTTTCGCTGGCGGCTGCGCAACCTGTGGCAGTTTGTCACTTATCTGATGTTAAGCACTTTGTTTCAGTGGGGCGTTTCTTATCATGAGCTGGCGGCGCAGCGGGTGTTTTTTGGTAGAAAGAAAAATGACCGTCATTCGCAAGTGTCTGATAAAGAGCTTAAAAAGGCATTTTTTGGCAAAGGATTACGCCAGTTATCGAAAGACTATCTGCTGTTTCCGCTGCTCTGTTTTCCGCTGTTTTTTGAAGTGCTGCTTGGCAATCTGCTGGCCAATATCCTGCGTAACTGGTGGACAGCCACAGTGATATTTTGCGGCCATTTCACCAAAGATGTGTATGTCTTTCAGGCCAAAGACTGTGAAAACGAAAGTCGCGGTCACTGGTATTTACGGCAGATGCTGGGCTCATCTAATTTTACCGGACCACGCTGGTTTCACATTCTGACCGGTCACTTAAGCTGTCAGATTGAACACCATTTATTTCCGGACTTGCCCGCTTACCGATACCCTGAGCTGGTGCCAAAGGTGCGTGCTATTGCTGATCGTTATCAGATCCCTTATAACAGTGGCAGTTTTATTCGTCAGTATGCCACTGTACTACAACGTATTTTGCGTTATTCGTTGCCGGTGGGAACTGCCGCTGCAACAAAAAACTAACGCACACCAGTGACAGACAACAGAAGCAGGAATTGATGATGGATTTTGTGAACTGCCTTTCACAACTGCAGCAAAGCGAAGGCGATTCTGCAGTTTTTCAGGTGCCGGATAACTGGGGGCAGGGCCGGGCCTTGTTTGGTGGTATAGCCGCGGCTTTGGCACTGCAGTATCTGTCGGGCTGGGTGACTGAGGGCATCAGGTTGCGCTCGCTGACGGTGTCTTTTGTGGCACCCCTGGCGCCCGGGAACGCGACTGCAACTAGGCGGCTGCTGCGTCAGGGCAAATCCGTGGTACAGGCCCAGGTTGAGTTATCGCAGCATGGCCAGGTTGCACTGGTGTTATTGGCAAGTTTTGGCGTGGCTCGGCCTTCAGCGGTGCAGCTCAAGGCTGCACAGCAAGCAGCTATACCGGCAGAACCCACAGGTCTGACTTTGCCAGACTCTGCCGTAGTGCCTGAATTTACCCGCCATTTTGACTATCGGATAAGCCATGGTGGCTTGCCGTTTAGCGGAGTACAAAGCGTTGATTTTGGTGGTTTTGTGCGTTTTCGACAGCAGGCGCAGCAGTCAGATAAAGCGTGCAGCCTGATGCAGTTGCTGGCACTGATTGATGCCTGGCCGCCGGCAACTTTGCCCTGGCTGACCAGTCCGGCGCCTGCCAGCACTTTATGCTGGACGCTGGAGCTGTTGACTGACCATCTCGAAGCTGCTGCGGATGACTGGTGGTCTTATCTGGCACAGATTGACGCCGCCGCTGATGGTTATGGCCATATTCAGGCGAAAGTGCATGATAAACACGGCACTTTAGTCGCACTGAGCCGTCAGACAGTCGCGTTATTTGGTTAATTGCGGCATAAAAATAACCGGCACACAGGGCGCTGCTGCCGGTTATTTATCGGTATTTTTTGCTAACAGTCTGTTTTTAGACTTTTTATATCCACTGAACCACCTGAAAAGAAAGCCAGACACAAAACGCACGCTTTAAAAATTATGCACTAAGCTTGGTTTGGATAGACCAACATAAGAGGCGCATATGAACAATTCAGCCTTTCTTTTCAATTTAAAGTTGTTGTTTCTACAAGTTTTTCTTCTGATAAGTCTGCTGCTGTTGGGCGGATGTGAGCCTGCAGCAGTTAAACCTGAAACAGCGAAGCCACAAGCGATAGCACCATCAGCTGCAACTACTGCTGCGGCAGAGCCACAAGCTTCTGCCAATCCGCCTGCTGCGAGTGTTGCAGCCGAAGCAAAACCCGCTTGTGAACTCAGACTGGGTTTTGAAACCTGGGAGCCGTATCAATATATCGGCATGGATCAAAAACCAGGCGGGCTGGACATTGAGCTGGTGCAGGCCATTGCCAGCAAAATGTCCTGTACTCTGGTCACACAGCACAGCAACTGGCTTGAGCTGGTGGCAGCGCTAAAAGAAGGTAAAGTCGACTTGTTAATGGGCTCTTCCATGACACCTTCAAGGCAAGAATTTGCACACTTTTCAGATCCTTACCGAAAAGAGCAATTTGTACTTTTTGTGCGCTCTGCCGATGCCGCCGGTTTGCCACAAAATACCATTGGCGACTTTATCGCTGCTGGTAAAAAACTGGGTATTGTCAGTGAATATTATTATGGTCCTGAATTGACCGAGCTTTACAGCAATGAAACTTATAAAAGCCAGTTTATTGAAGCCCAGCTCAGTGAGCTGAATATCGCGCGGTTAGTGGACGAAGATATTGACGGTATGTTGGAGGACAAATTTGTTGGAGTTTCCATGCTCAGGCGCAAAGGCCTGGACAGGGAAATTGGTCAGCACAGTATTACTCTTGGCAATACCGATGTGTATGTGATGTTCAGTAAAGCCACGGTAAAGCCTGAAACAGTGGCCGCTTTTAACAAAGCTCTGGCTGAGATCAAACAAAATGGTGAATACGACGCCGTATTGGCACGCTACCAATTTTAACTGGCAGCAGTTTTAAGCAGCATTCGTTTTAAACCACGACAGTGTTAAACAAGGTCGCCAAACTGGCGCTGTAAGATGGCGGCCGTAAAGGCCGCTTTTAAATAAAAACCGCGGGGCAGGGTCTGGATGGGTTCACCATCCCGGCCTACAGCTTCTGTCAGAGCCTTGCTGTTAGCGGCTTTTGGCCTCAGTTGTAATACCTTGCCATGCGCGCCTTTAATTTCATCAATGCCACCCAGCACTATCAGCTCCATCAGCTCTTCCCAGTCCTGTTGCAACAAGGCCTGTTGCTCTGCATCCGGCTGCCACAAAAAGGCGGTGCCAATGACCCTTTCTGCCAGCGGCACTGAGCGTTCAGCCCAAATCGGTACCCAAAGGACGTGGCTGAGTTTACGGCACACCCAGGAGCTGTGCCATTGCTGCAATCCGACCTCGGTCAGTGGCGCCGTGCACACATAGGTGCTTTCCAGTGGTTTGCCTCTGGCATCCACCGGCAGAGTTTTTAATTCAATACCAAGATGTGGAAAGTCGGGTTCGGCTTTAGAGCCACTGCTGGCTCCGAGCGCCAGCTCCAGCATCTGGCCCACTATGCCTTTGTCACGCAATAAATTTGCCGGCAAAGTGACCCCAAGCTGGTCTGCAACTTCACCCAGAGTAAGGCCGGCAAGTAACTGGCAACGGCTTAATAATTCGGCAAGGGTCAGGGGGGCTGTCATGGCTTACAGACTCGTTTTGATAACTATCGGCAAACTATCATTTTTTTGTCGATTTGACTGGTTAATTTAGCAGCAATCCAACTTATGCACAGAAAAAATGACTGTGCATTCGCGGAAGTTTTTGTTCAAGCATATGAAATATATAATAAATATTGAATTTGTGTGATTCTGAAAGTCATAGGCTAAAAAGTTATTCAGGGATAAGAACAAGGATATGCACAGATTTATCGACAGAGGCTGTGCAGAAGTGCACAAAGTCCTGCTGCTCATTTGTTGAACTGTGGATAACTTTTGCAAAACTGCGGAGAAATACCGTTTGCTGTGACCGCGACTTTATGAAAGAATCTTTTCACAAGCTGTTGTAAATAAGCTAGAGGTTAGTGTGATCGATGCCGAAGGTTTTCGGGCCAATGTCGGCATAGTGATTTGTAATCACCAGGGACAGGTGTTTTGGGCTCGCAGATTTGGCCAACATTCCTGGCAGTACCCACAGGGTGGCATTGATGACGGTGAAACACCGGAACAGGCCATGTATCGTGAATTACATGAAGAAGTCGGATTGTTACCGCAGGATGTGGAAATTGTCGCAACGACAAAACACTGGCTGCGGTATAAATTACCTAAACGACTGATTCGGCGTGATTCCAATCCTGTGTGTATAGGGCAGAAGCAAAAGTGGTTTTTATTGCGTCTGACCTGCCGGGAAGAAGATGTCAATTTGCTAAAAACTTCGCATCCGGAGTTTGATGACTGGCGTTGGGTCAGTTATTGGTATCCGGTGCGCCAGGTCGTTGCTTTTAAACGGGAAGTTTACCGTAAAGTAATGAAAGAGTTTGCCCCGGTCGCTTTGCCGTTTATTCGTCGTGAAGTCAAAAAAAAGTAGCCTCATGGCCGCCACCATGAGGTGAAGAAGGGGATGTTATGCTCGGCCAGTTAAGGCGTATTGTTCAGGATGTTGCGCAGGAACCTTCGCTGGCCAGTGCTCTGGCTGGCCTGGTCAGCAACGTCAAAAATGCGCTGCACACCGAATGTTGTTCGGTGTACCTGGCCGACTACCAGCAACAACATTTTATGCTGATGGCAACAGATGGCCTGAATCCGGATGCCATTGGGAAAGTGTCTATTGGTTTTTCTGAAGGTTTGATTGGCTGGGTCGGCCAGCGCGAAGAACCTATTAATCTGGCCCAGGCGCATTTACATCCCCGTTTTAAAGTGACCCCTGAAGTCAGTGAAGACTGTTTTTCTGCATTTTTAGGCTGTCCTATTATCCATCACCGCAAAGTGCTGGGCGTGCTGACCATTCAGCAGTCGGCCTCGCGGGTATTCAGCGAAGATGAAGAATCCTTTTTAGTGACTCTGGGTGTACAGCTGGCGTCCGTACTGGTCAATGCTGAAATGCGCCAGCTTACCAGTCAAAGCCCAAACCAGCATGTGCATGTGGGGCAGTTGCAAGGTTTAATTGGCGCGCCCGGCATTGCTATAGGCGAAGGTTTTGTGTTGCAGCCCGCCAGTGACTTTGACGCCATTTCACTACAAAAAACCGACGATCCTGAGCGTGAGTTGTCGCGTTTTTACCGTGCCGTCAAAGTGACCAAGGCCGAATTTAACCGCTTGGCCGAGCGGATGTCCGGCCATTTGCCACCTGATGCGCTGGCGATATTTGATGTGTACCATCAGCTGCTGGATGCGGCGAGTTTAGGCCATGAAATTGAAGCGCAAATTGCCGAAGGCTGGTGCGCCAAAAGTGCATTAAAACGGGTGGTGGAAAAGTTTGCCCGCCAGTTTGACGATATGGATGATGCTTATCTGCGTGAGCGTGGCACCGATATCCGTGATTTAGGTCAGCGGGTGCTGAATCATTTACTCGACACTGAACAACGTCATTACAAACTCCCCGAGCATGTGGTGCTGGTTGCCGATAACGTCACAGCTTCCATGCTGGCAGAAATTCCGCGTGCTCAGCTGGTGGCTATTGTTTCGTTAAAGGGTTCAGTGAATTCGCACGCCGCTATTATGGCGCGGGCCTTGGGTATTCCGGCTGTGATGGGCGTGGACGAACTGCCGCTGATGCAGTGGCAGGGCCAGAGGCTGATTGTCGATGGTTATCAGGGCAATATTTTGGTGTCGCCTGCCGATGCCATTTGCCATGAATATCAGCAGTTGATGAATAAAGACGCTGAGCTGAACGCCCGCTATCAGGCCGAACTGCACTTGCCGGCGCAAAGTGCCTGCGGCGCAAGGTTTAAGCTGATGGTGAACTCAGGCCTTGCCATCGAACTTGAAACCACCCAGTCCGATTTTACTGACGGTGTAGGCCTGTATCGGACTGAATTTCCTTTTATTATGCGCAGCCGCTTCCCAACAGAGCAGGAGCAGACTGAGCTGTACCGTAAGGTGATGCAAAGTTACCCGGAAAAACCTGTGGTGATGCGCACCCTGGACGTCGGCGGCGACAAACCGCTGCCGTATTTCCCTATTTCGGAAGAAAACCCCTTTTTAGGCTGGCGCGGTATCCGGTTAACGCTGGATCATCCGGAAATTTTTCTTGTGCAAATCCGCGCCATGCTCAAAGCCAATATTGGTGTGGGCAATTTACATATTTTGCTGCCAATGATTTCCGATTTGTCGGAAGTGGACGAGTCTTTGCGACTGATCCGTCAGGCCTGGTTTGAGGTCGATGATGAGTTTAATAAAGAAGGCATAGTGCCCAAGCCTAAGGTTGGGGTCATGATTGAAGTGCCTTCCATTATGTATCAGCTGAGTGAGCTTGCGAACAAAGTTGATTTTTGCTCTGTGGGTACCAACGACTTAACCCAGTATCTGTTGGCTGTGGATCGCAATAATCCGCGGGTGGGTAATTTATATGATGCGCTGCATCCGGCAGTGCTACGCGCTTTAAACCAGCTTGGCCAGCAGTGTCAGGCGCTGCAGTTCCCGGCCAGTATCTGTGGTGAACTGGCAGGCGAGCCTATTGGTATTTTGATCCTGATTGCGATGGGCTTCAGACGTTTTAGTATGAACCACCGTAACCTGGCAAAAATTAAATGGTTATTGCGCCGTATTGATATCTCGGAGTTAAAACTGCTGTTGCCGGAAATTCTGGCTTGTCAGTCGCCCAAACAAGTGCGTTTGCAAGTACAGCGCTTTTTGGATCAGAAAAAACTGCTGAACCAACTGCGCGCCTGACAGCTGAGAACTACCAGCGCTTATCACCAGCGACTGCTTTTGTGCTCTGTGGCGAGTCGCTTTTACTACAGCCTTTAACAATTCAAGCAACTCACCTGAATTTACTGGCTCGCCACAGGTCTGCTCTGTACAATGGCGCACCGCAAAAATGCGCCCAGTCTGCTGCAGCTTGTTGTGACAGAGCCGGACTGGCCTGAGCTGTACTCTGGGTAATACTGTGCTGACTTTTTTTCTGATCTGTATGATGTTAGGTGCGCTGGCGGGCCTGCTGGCCGGTTTACTCGGCATAGGCGGCGGGTTGGTGATAGTGCCACTGTTGACATTATTATTGCCGCTTTACCATATTGTCCCTGCTGAGCATGTAATGCTGGTGGCTGTGGCCACTTCGCTTGCCACTATTGTCATTACCTGCGCTTCTTCTACCAGGGCCCATCACCGGCTGCATAATATTCCCTGGCAGCTGGCACCTGCGGTATTAACTGGGGCTGCTGCCGGCGCTTTGCTGGTGGGTTCCTTTGCCTATCTGGTGAATGGCCGTGTATTGCTGCTGTTTTTTGGTATTGCTGTGGCACTGATAGGCCTTCGTATGCTGTTTAGTCAGGCCGCAAGTGGTGTCCGTGTTTTGCCGGCCAAACCTGTGCTTGCGATTATTTCAGCTGTGCTTGCCAGCATTGCCAGTTTGCTGGGCATAGGTGGAGGGGCTTTGTATGTGCCTGTGCTGAACTTTTTTTCGGTGAATATGCGCCGTGCTATTGGCCTGGCTGCAGTCACCGGGCTGGTGATCGCCATCTTTGCTGTGATAGGGTACGTCAGCTCCGGCTGGTCTTATTACAGCTTTGCCGATGGTTTTGTCGGTTTTGTTTATTTACCAGCAGTGGTTGCTGTGGTGTCTACCTCAATGCTGGCGGCGCCACTTGGGGCAAAACTGACACAAAAACTGCCGGTGCTTCGGATAAAAAGGATATTTGGCCTGTTTTTGCTGGTGGTCAGCGCCAAAATGATTTTGAGTTAAGGGTTGTATATGTCTGCAAGTTATATCGTTTTTCCTCAGATTGATCCGGTGATCTTTAGTCTGGGGCCAGTCAGCGTGCGCTGGTATGGTCTGATGTATCTGATTGCTTTTTTACTGGCAAATTATTTAGCCAACAGAGCCGCTGATAAGCCGGGTTCAGGCTGGACCAGGGATCAGGTCAGCGATCTGATGTTTTATGGTTTCCTTGGTGTTGTGCTTGGCGGCCGGGTGGGTTATGTGTTGTTTTATCAGTTCCCGCTGTTTTTACAGGATCCGCTGTATTTATTCCGTATCTGGGAAGGCGGGATGTCATTCCACGGTGGTGTGCTGGGAGTGTTAACTGCCATGGCATTTTTTGCATGGAAAACCCAGAAAAACTACCTGAAACTCGGTGATTTTGTGGTGATCTTGCTGCCTCTGGGTTTAGGCGCAGGTCGTATCGGTAACTTTATTAATGCAGAGCTCTGGGGCCGCACTACAGATGTACCCTGGGCTGTGTTATTTCCCAATGCCGGAGCTTTACCACGCCATCCGTCACAACTTTATGAATTTGTACTGGAAGGTTTAGTGCTGTTTGTGATGCTGATTTGGTATCGCAGCAAACAGCCACCGGCCGGTAATGTCGGAGGCCTGTTCCTGCTCGGTTATGGCTGTTTCCGCTTTATTGTTGAGTTTTTCCGTGAACCTGATGCCCATCTTGGCGTGTTATCACTTGGTATGTCGATGGGGCAGTGGTTGTGCCTGCCGATGATTATTGCCGGGACTGCACTGATTGTCTGGGGTTATCAGCGCCGTCGCCAGGGAGAAACGTTATGAAACAATATCTGGATTTAATGCGTCATGTGCTGGAAACCGGCCATCAAAAAACCGATCGCACCGGTACCGGTACCCTCAGTGTGTTTGGGTATCAGATGCGGTTTGACTTAAGCCAGGGTTTTCCACTGGTGACCACCAAAAAATGCCATTTGCGCTCCATTATTCATGAGCTGCTGTGGTTTTTAAAAGGTGAAACCAATATCGGTTACCTCAAAGACAACGGCGTGTCGATTTGGGATGAATGGGCCACAGCCGAAGGCGAACTCGGCCCTGTGTATGGTGCACAGTGGCGCAGCTGGCAAGGGCCAAATGGTGAAGTCATTGACCAAATCAGTCAGCTGATCAGCGACATTAAACGCACACCGGATTCGCGCCGCTTGATTGTCAGTGCCTGGAATCCGGCGGTGTTACCCGACACCCGCTTGTCGCCAAAAGACAACGCAGCGGCCGGTAAACAAGCGCTGCCCCCTTGTCATACGTTGTTCCAGTTTTATGTCAATGACGGCAAACTGTCTTGCCAGTTGTATCAGCGCAGTGCCGATATTTTCCTTGGGGTACCCTTTAATATTGCCAGTTATGCACTGCTGACGATGATGGTGGCGCAGGTTTGTGATTTAACACCGGGTGATTTTATTCATACCTTTGGTGATGCGCATTTGTATTCCAACCATCTGGAGCAGGTAAAACTGCAGTTAAGCCGCGAGCCTCATCCGTTACCAACGATGAAAATAAACCCGGCGGTAAAAGATATCTTTGCTTTTAGCATTGAAGATTTTGAATTGCAGAATTATCAGGCGCATCCACATATTAAGGCGCCGGTAGCGATTTAATCTCAGGTGTAAACACAGCTGAAACATCATCGTTTTGTCATCTGGTTGTCTTGCTGCTGTCACAGCAAAAAGCCAACATAAAGTGGCTGATGAACAAGGAATTTCATCTGCACATTCCTGCGTGTGTTTTGAAAACCGGCTTTTATATAAGCCGGTTTTTTTTGAAAGAGCTGATGTGATACCCCTGCTCGTGCCGCAGTGGCTGCTGTCGCTGTTGTTCGAGACTTTGTCAGACAGTATCACCTTGGTTTCACAGCCTGCATGCAACAGCACAGTTGCCAAAAGATGAAATTTATCTATTTGTTTTTTCTTCATATTTAATTATTTTGTCTTTTTTTTATTTTTCTTTTAAACCCCGGCAACGGCAGTTGCGACTAATCTTGCATCAACACAATATAACCGGAATTTTTACCATAATGCAGCAACAGCTGGACAGCTGGATACAACAAGCCAAAAATGGCGATCAGCAAGCTTTTTTTATGTTGTATCAGCAATTTAAAGGTAAGGTTTATGCAATTTGCCTTCGATTGCTGGCCGACAGGGCGCAGGCCGAAGATGGCTGCCAGGAAGCTTTTGTCCGGATCTGGCAACAATTACCGGCTTTTCGTGGAGACAGTAGTTTTGCCACCTGGCTGCATACCATTGCCAGTCGCACTGCTGTTGATTTGTGGCGTAAAAACAAAATATTACGTTTAAGTACTGATCAAGAAGTTCCGGAGCAGGCTGTAGAGTTGTTACCGGAAAACAGTGCACTGGAGCAGGCTATTTTACGTTTGCCCCATCAGGCCCGGGCAGTGTTTGTGCTGTTTGCATTGGAAGGTTATCAGCATCAGGAAATCGCCCAGTTGCTGGATATCGCAGAGGGCAGCAGTAAAGCGCAATATCACAGGGCGCGTCAGTTACTCAGAGGTTGGTTAGATGAAAACTGAGCAGGAATTACAGGCACAGATTGATGCACTGGCCAAAGACATTGAGCCACAACGTGATTTATGGCCAGAGTTGGCTGCAAGGCTTGCCACCACAGCACAGTTACTGCAGCAGCAAGAGCCACAGCCGCAGCAGCTAGCCGCGCAAACTGCGCAGAACAACAGTCCCACTTGGTACTGGTGGTCAGGTGCCGTAGCTGCAGCAGTGCTGCTATCGGTATTGATCTGGCCACAGGGGCCGGATGGCACGAAGCTGGCACAACAAAAAACAGCACAGCCTGTTGTTGTGGCCGCTGGTGGCGAAGCTGATGACACCGCATCACGGATAACAAAAGTACAGTGGCAGCTCACCAGCGACTTTGACACCCAAAGGGCGGCCATGCTGGCACAAATCAACGCAGTGCCCGAGTTTTATCCCGATTGGCAGCAGCAGCTGGCGATTTGGCAACAAGCCAGACAGCAGGTATTACTGGCATTAAGTTATCAGCCGGATGAACCGGTGTTATTACTGCAGCTCAATAAGTTGCAACAGCAACAAATCCACTATTTACAAAAATTGGTCAGTAATGATCTGACATATTCTGGAGTGACATCATGAGAACATTAATCGCAAAACCTTTCACCCTGACTCTGATGGCTGCGTTGCTGCTGCCGCAACTGGCGCTGGCGGCCGGAGCGCCGGTGAATGAAGCAATGAACGTCAGTGCCAATGAAAAAATTTATATCGAAAATATGCGCGGCCATGTGGAGATCAAAGCGGTAAAAAGCCCGGTTTTCAGTGTAAAAGGCACGCTGGATGAAAAAGCTGATGGTTTTGACCTGAGCTCAAAAGATGGTATTACCCGTTTTGTTGTGAAAATGCCACGCTCTAACTTCGGCTGGGGCGACAATGGTGATAAACAAGGTTCGCAGTTAGTGATCGAAGTGCCTGTTGGTGCTGCGCTGGAGTTCAGCGGCGTGAATGCTTCAGTCAATGTCAGCGGTGTGGCGGGCAGCAGCAAAATTACTACTGTGAACGGTGCCATCACGGCAAAACAACTCAGTAATGAGGTGCAGCTGGAAACTGTGAACGGTGAAATTGACAGTATCGGCAACAGCGGCCGCATCCGCTTAAATACAGTCAATGGTGAAATTGATGATGAAGGCTCCAGCGGCCGTTTAAGCGCAGAGTCGGTCAATGGTGAAATCAGTTTAAAAAGTAGCGCGAAAGAAATTGAAGTGTCTGTGGTCAATGGTGAAGCCAAACTTGAGCTGTCCGGCACTGAGCGACTTGATTTCAGCTCGGTCAATGGTGAAATTAAAGCTTCGGTAAAAAACAGTAAAACCCCACGTATCAGCACCAGTAGCGTTAGTGGTGCCTCTACGCTGAAACTGGATGCCGATGTCAGCGCCCGTTTTAAAATGGTGGCCAGCGCTGGTGGTGATATCAATAACAAAATTACTGACCAAAAAGCCGATAAAGCCAAATATGGCCCACGCCGTAGTCTGGAATTCAGCACAGGCAAAGGTGAAGGTAGTATTGATATGAGCACTGTCAGCGGTGAAATGACGGTTGAGAAAAACTAACAGCAGCCAGGCTTTAACCAACAAAAAACCGACGATAACGTCGGTTTTTTGTTGGTTTTGGGACAACAGCGGAAAAAGCATTGCCCGGTTTTTAACGACTTCAGAACAGATAGTTCAGCTGAGTGCCCAGGACCTGCGCATGGTTTTTATAATCCACCTGCAAACCAGACTTATACAGCTGTACGTCATGCGCATTAAATTCATGTTCGTTAATGCTGAGCGCACCCATCCACATATAACCGTATGCCAGATCCAGACTCCAGTTGCCGGCTACCTGCCAGTTGGCACCTACCGTCAGCCAGGTGCGGTCTGCAGTTGGCACCCTGGCCGTTTTATGACTGCTGCTGATTGGGTTTTCATCATAAGCCACGCCGGTTTTTAGTTTCAGATTGCTCTGGTATTGATAGCTCAGGCCAAAAGCAGCTGACAGACTGTCATGCCAGTACTCAGGGATATAACCAATGTAACCGGGTTTGGCCAGGTTGCCGCTTTGCTGGGTGGATAACGACAACGAAGGTTTGGCATCAATGCTGGTAATTTCAATATGTTCAAAAGCGCTCCAGCCTGTCCAGCTGACGCTCCCTTGCCAGGCCCAGAGCGAACTGAACTGATGATCCAGACTCAAAGTCAGATTGGCCGGCGTGGTCAGTGGCACCTGGCTGTGTTCAATCAGTTGTGAGCTGGCTGCAAGCTTGCCGGTTCTTTTATCAATGGCCGGCAGCTGCGGTGCTACCACAATAAAATTCGGCGAGCCGGCCACATTGGCACCTGTAATTGGTGTGTTGGTGATCACCGAATCACCGGTTAAGCGAAAGCGCAGTGCTGAGTGATACACCAGTGCCAAAGACAGATTGTCACTGATTTTGCCATGTAAACCCAGGCTGTAACCAGGTGCAATATCATCACCGCTCACTTCATAGTGGCTGTCACAATAAGCGCTGTTGTATACATCGGCGCGGTAGATATCGTTGATACGACGGCCGGTTTCGCATAAGCCATTGTGATCTTTGTATTTTGATAAAGTACCTTCAATGTGATTGACGCTAAGGCCCAAACCCAAAGACCAGTCTGTATTTAGCTGATAGGCCAGTGAACCTTGCAATGCTAACACCTGAATGGCGGTTTCATCGGCAAAATAACGGCCCACCCAGTCATTGTCATAGTCGCTGGATAAACCAAAAGGCACGTAAAAACCAACACCATAACTGAATTTTTCGTCCAGTTTGTCGGCATAAAATGCAAAAGGGACAACTTCTAATAAACTATTTTCACCTTCGCTTCGACCAAGTACAGCTAAACCACCGGCACTTTGGGCTTTAGCATTTTTGTAATCTGTGTTGGCTGCTATCAGGTTTAAACCCGAAGATAATGAAGTGCCCGACAGCCGGCTTAAAGCAGCTGGGTTGGAATAGACCAGGCTGGCGTCGGTGATTTCAGCGCCGCGGCCGGCATAAGCATTGCCCATGGCGCTGACAGATTGTTCGTAGAGTTTGTAACCTTCGGCATGGGCCAGACTGGCGCCACACAGAGTCATGATCGCCACAGCTAAAGACGATGGTTTAAACATGAGTGCCCCTTTGTATTGAAGATAAAGTTTGTTGTAGTTATGTGTCAGCAAAGCGGCTGTCGCCGGTTCTGGTCTGACCTTTTCGGGGCGGCAGTATAAAGTGAGGCCAGCTTAGAGTACAGACTCTAAATCGTTGCTTTATTGTGTTTAGTCGCAACAAGCAGTGAGCTAAATCACTAATAGATAGTGAAATTCGCCAACAGCGTGAAACATCTTGTTGCACTCTAAAAAAACAAAATCACTATATCTTAATGATTTATATGTATTATTTATCCATATGCGAGACTGGCACGACAGCTGCTATGTGCTCAACAGTGAAGTATTAAACTGCAAATCAGCCAAGGAATTTATCATGCACATGCCATCCAAGTTAGCCACCGCTATTACCGCCTCATTAATTGCTGCAACTTTGTTGCTGAGTGGCTGTGAATCGGCCAGCGGTAGCCCGGATACCGAGAAAAAAGACATTGCAGTCAGTATCCCTGTTGAGACCGCCGCTGTCAGCCGTGGGGCTATCAGCAGCACTTACCGCACCACCTCCACGTTAGAAGCCAAAGCCGATGCTGAAGTAAACAGTAAAGCAACGGGCCTGGTGCAGTCTGTGCTGGTGGAAGAAGGTGATCATGTCGAAGCAGGGCAGGTGTTGGCCACTTTAGATACCGAACGTCAGCGTATTCAACTGGCCAAAGGCAAAGCCGAGCTTGGCCAGCTGCGCAGTGAAATGCAGCGTATTGAAAAAATGTACGAGCGCAAACTGGTCAGTGCCGATGTGTATGACAAATTAAAATGGCAGTTAGAATCGATGACAGCAGCTGTCGATATGCAGGAGCTGTCACTTCGGGACACTGAAATCCGTGCCCCTATCTCAGGTGTGATTGCCCGTCGTTATGTCAAAGTGGGTCAGCTCATCACTGAATATTCGTCAAAAGCTTTGTTTCACGTGGTGTCACAACAGCGGCTGGAGGCTGTGATCAACCTGCCGGAGCATCAGCTGCAACGTGCGAAAGTTGGCCAGACCGCTTACCTGAATTTTGCCGGCATGCCACAACAACAAGCCAAAATTGTGCGGATTTCACCAGTGGTGGATGCAACCTCAGGCACAGCCCGTGTGACTATTGGTATCGATAACAGTGACTTAAGCTTAAAAGCCGGTATGTTTGCCCAGGTTGAACTGCAGTATGACTCCAAAGAAGCAGCCTTACTGGTGCCAAAACGTGCAGTATTGGCGATGGACAACACCAGCTCAGTCTTTGTGGTTAAAGATGGCAAAGTCAGCCGTAAAGTGGTGAAAACCGGTTATGAGTCTGATGCCGCCGTTGAAGTGCTGGAAGGCCTTGCTGAAGGCGACCAGGTGGTGACTGCAGGTCAGGCCAGTCTGAAAGATCAAAGTCTTGTCAATGTGGTGAGCAACCACAGCTAATTCCTCTTTCCACTGTCGCGGGCCTGATTGGCCCGCGCTGTCTACAACTAAAACTACAGGAAGAACACAATGAAACTGGTGGATTTGGCTGTTGCCCGCCCCGTAACCATGTGGATGTTTACGCTTGGCATTATGTTGTTTGGTCTGGTGGCGATGGCACGCCTGGCTGTTAATTTGTTACCGGATTTGTCTTACCCCACTTTAACCATCCGCACTGAATATCAGGGCGCGGCTCCTGCAGAAGTTGAGCAGCTGGTCAGTAAGCCCATTGAAGAAAGTGTGGGTATTGTCAAAGGTATCCGTAAAGTGCAATCGGTGTCCCGCGCCGGCCGCTCTGACGTTATTATGGAATTTGAGTGGGGCACAGATATGGATCTGGCCGGCCTTGAAGTACGTGAAAAACTGGACGTGCTGCTGCTGCCACTTGATATCAAAAAACCATTGCTACTGCGCTTTAACCCAAACTTAGACCCGATAGTACGGCTGGCGTTAAGCCGCAATGATGTCAAAGATCAGTTATCTGAAGCTCAGCTGGTGGCGCTGCGGACCTTTGCCGATGAAGATTTACGCCGCAAAATGGAAGCGCTGACCGGTGTTGCCGCAGTGCGGCCTGATGGTGGTTTAACCCAGGAAATTCAGGTGCTGATTGATAATGAAAAACTCAGCCAGCTGAATCTGGATATCAGCACTGTCAATGCCAGGCTCAAAGAGCAAAACCTGAATCAGGCCGGTGGCCGGCTGGAAACTGCAGCCCACGATTATCTGGTACGCACCATTAACCAGTTTGAAAACCTGGATCAAATGCGCAATCTGTATATCGCCACTGTCAACGGCAGTCATGTCAGGCTCAGTGATATTGCCGAAGTGAAAGATGGTTATGTCGACCGCCAGAGTATTACCTATGTGAATGGCAAACCGGCCATTGAAATTGCCATTTATAAAGAAGGTGATGCCAACACTGTACAGGTGGCGAAAACTGTCATTGGCCAGCTGGAAAACCTGCGTAAAAACCTGCCGGCCGGTTATGAACTGACGCTGGTGTATGACCAATCGGTTTTTATCAGCGACGCTATTGCTGAAGTCAAATCTTCCGCCTGGCAGGGCGGTTTATTGGCGATGCTGGTGTTGTATTTGTTCCTGCGCAATGCATGGACCACTTTAGTGATTTCAATTTCGATTCCGTTGTCAGTCATCGCGACCTTTAACCTGATGTATGCACAGGAAATCAGTCTGAATATCATGAGTTTAGGTGGTATAGCCCTGGCTATTGGTATGCTGGTGGATAACGCTATTGTGGTGCTGGAAAACATTGCCCGTTATAAAGAGCAGGGCATGTCGGCCATGGCAGCAGCAAAAAAAGGTGCCAGTGAAGTATCGATGGCCATTACGGCGTCCACCCTGACCACAGTCGCGGTATTTTTCCCGCTGGTTTTTATCGACGGCATCGCAGGGCAGTTGTTTAAAGACCAAGCTTTAACAGTCACTTATGCGCTGCTGGCTTCTTTACTGGTGGCATTAACGCTGATCCCAACCATGGCTGCCCATGAACGTACTCTGGGTGCAGCAACAGTGGCAGCTGACAATAAACCCGCTTTTGTGAAACCACAACGTTGGTATCAGTGGATTGTGCTGGTGCTAAAACTGCCGTTTCGCGCCATTGCTTTTGTGTTGTCCTGGGTGATTTCGTTATTCACTTTAATATGGCGCCTGGTCGCCACTGCCTTTGGCTTGTTATTTCGTCCTTTATTAAAACTGATGCAAATGCTGCTGACCAGCCTGGAAAAACTGTATCGCGGTGTTTTAAAGACCGCACTTCAAAGCAAAAGTCTGGTACTGGCACTGACGCTTGGTATTACAGCCACTTGTTTTAGTCTGGTACCGCGCCTTGGTTTTGATTTAATTCCGGCCATGAGTCAGGGGGAGTTTTATGTAGAAGTGCAGTTGCCTGTTGGCAGTGCCATTGAACGCACAGACAAAGTGCTGACCAAATTGGCGGCAGTGGTGGGGGCAGAGCCAGAAGTGGAGCGCACTTATGCGCAGGCCGGTACCGGTCAGCAAATGACAGTAGACCCATCTATTGGCGGCAGTCACTGGGGGCGGCTCAACATTGTATTAAAACCAGGTTCAACATCGGCTGATGAGCAAAAAGTGATGCAGCTGGTGCGCGACACAGTGGCAGCCATGCCGGATGTGGTGGCAAAAATTGATGCGCCTGAGCTTTTTAATATGGCCACGCCGATGGAGGTTGAACTGGCAGGTCATGAACTGTCAGCCTTAAAAGAAGGCTCAGCCATGTTGGTTAAACAACTGGAAGCAAATAACCGTTTTGCCGATGTAAAATCCAGTCTGCGCGCCGGTCAGCCGGAAATTACCTTACATTTTGACCATCAGCGTTTATCACAACTGAATATGACCGCTTCTGACGTGGCCAAAAGGGTGGCCAATTATGTCGGTGGTGAAGTGGCGGGACAATATTCGATTCAGGACCGCAAAGTGGATATCCGCGTGCGTCTGTCCGAGCAGTACCGCAACTCAGAGCAGGAGTTGGCGCAAATTATTATTAACCCACAAAGTGAAATGCCGTTGCCGTTATCTGCGGTAGCCACTATCAGCCGTGAGATAGGCCCCAGTGAAATTACTCGTATTGGTCAGCAGCGTGTGGCTGTGGTGAGTGCTAACCTGGCTTATGGTGATGTGGAGCAGGGCGCTGCAGCTGTAACGGCCATGCTTGCTCAGTTACAACTGCCTTACGGCGTTACAGCCCGGGTGATGGGCCAAAGTGAAGAAATGCAGCGTTCATTTAACTCTTTGATGGTTGCGCTGACGCTGGCGGTATTTTTGGTGTATCTGGTGATGGCCTCACAGTTTGAGAACCTGCTGCAACCTCTGCTCATTCTGTTTACCGTGCCGCTGGCCGGCGCCGGTGCAGTGCTTGGTTTGTGGCTGACTGACACCCGGATTTCAGTGATTGTGTTTATCGGTTTGATTATGCTGGCCGGTATAGTGGTGAACAACGCCATAGTACTGATTGACCGCATTAATCAGTTGCGCGATGACGGCATGGCGCTTGATGCCGCTATTGTGGAAGCAGGGGCTACCCGTTTACGTCCTGTATTGATGACCACTTTAACCACGGTGCTTGGATTAATGCCGATGATGTTTGGTGGTGATGGTGCGGAGATCCGCGCACCTATGGCCATTACCGTGATTTTTGGTCTGAGTTTATCCACCTTACTGACCTTATTGTTTATTCCGGTGTTGTATCGCCTGACGGCGCGTGAAAAACAGCTGGTGAAGGAGTAAGTTATGGAACATAAACCTCTTGCCCTGACCCGCTGGGCGCTGAACAGGCCGGTCACCCTTTGTATGTTGTTTTTATCCTTGTTGGTGTTTGGTTTATTGGCCAGCCGGATGTTGCCACTGGAGAAGTTCCCGGGCATTGATATTCCGGAAATTTATATCAACGTGCCTTATCCAAACGCCACGCCGGCCGAGATTGAACGTTTGATCACAAGGCCAGTGGAAGAAGCCTTGTCGACAGTGACCGGCATTAAAAAAATGCGCTCTTTTTCCAAAGAAGACAGCGCGGAAATTGGTCTGGAATTTAACTGGGAAGAAAATATCAATACCAAAAGTATTGAAGTGCGCGAGCGGCTTGATGGCATTCGCCATCTGCTGCCGGCTGATGTAGAGCGGGTGCTGGTGTTTCAGTTTAACACCAATGATATGCCTATTTTCCAGCTGCGGATTTCCAGCGAACGTGATTTATCAATGGCGTATGACTTACTGGAACGCCAGGTGAAAAGACCATTGGAGCGGGTGCCTGGCGTGTCCAAAGTTGAGCTTTATGGTGTGGATAAACGCCAGGTGATCATCAGGCTGCAGCCGGAAAAACTGCGTGCTTTGCAGGTGGATGCCAAAGCATTGGTGGCCACTTTATCCAAACAAAACTTCGCCATGACCGCAGGGGAGATCAGAAGTCCGGAATCCAGCATTCTGGTCAAACCCGTGGGCGAATTTGGCTCGCTTGAGGAAATAAAACAACTGCCGATTGGCCGGGGGTTAAAGCTCGGTGATATTGCACAATTACAGCTGGAACTGCCAAAACGGGTAGAAGGGCGTCGGCTGGATCAGTCTTATGCTGTGGGCATGAATGTGTATAAAGAATCCGGTGCCAATCTGGTCGACGTTTCAGCTGCCGCCCTTGCTGTGGTGAATGCTGCAGGGAAAGACCCAGCCTTTAACGGCATTAGTATGTTTGTGATGGATGACACTGCCAAAGGGGTGACTGATTCTTTATCTAACTTATTGGGCTCTGGAGCTATGGGCGCGGCCTTATCTTTTGGGGTGCTTTTCCTGTTTTTACGTCATGTACCCACCACTTTGCTGGTGGTGATGTCGGTGCCGGTGTCTATCGCCATTACCCTAGGCATGATGTATTTCCTCGATTACAGCTTAAATGTGCTCAGCATGATGGGGTTGATGCTGGCGGTGGGCATGCTGGTGGATAACTCTGTGGTGGTGACCGAAAGTATTTTCCGCGAAAGGGCTGCCGACAATGATGTGCGCCGTGCCACAGAGCGTGGTGTGTATCGGGTGAGTCTGGCGGTGCTGGCGGGGACTGCCACTACAGCCATCGTATTTTTACCCAATATTATTGGCCAGAAAGTGGATGTGACAGTGTTCCTCGAGCACGTGGCTATTGCCATTACTATTTCTCTTGCTGTGTCGTTATTAATGGCGCTGACTTTGATCCCCTGGTTATCAACCCGCATTCAAAGTATTACCAGTACCGAAAACGCCAAAGCCAGCAAAGCCGATATTATTTATGGCAAATGTTTGCGCTGGGTGATGAGAAAGCCAGTGGCGGCGACCCTGATTGCAATAGGCCTGTTATTTAGTATTGCCATTCCTATCAGTCAAGTATCGGGCGGGGATGACAACGAAGGCGATTCCAACAGATTGTTTCTGAACTACAACATTCAGAGTAATTACAGCCTGGCCGAAGTGGAGCAGGAAGTCAGTAAAATGGAAGCTTACCTTTATGCCAATAAAGAAAAATTCCATATCGACTCAGTGTACAGCTACTATCAGCCCGGATATGCCATTTCCACTATTATGTTTGTTGATCCGCTGCCTGTGCCTGTTGCAAAAGTGAAAGAAGCTATCCGCAAAGACTGGCCTGTGCTGGTGCGCGCTAAACCACAGTTTGGTTGGGGTGATGCAGGTGGTGGCATGAAAATTCATTTACTCGGGCCTTCAACAGCCAAACTGATGGAATTGTCTGAATCTCTGGTGCCGGTGCTGAGCACTATTAAAGGACTGGAAGACGTACGTTCTGAAGTCAGTGATGGTCAGTCGGAGTTGCAGGTGGTGTTACAGCAAGAGCAGCTGCAGCGTCATGGTCTGTCGGCACAGGACGTGGCCAATACCATCAGCCTTGCACTTCGAGGCTCTAATTTGCGCACTTTCCGCACTTTGGAGCAAGGCGAAGTGCAGCTCAGAGTGTTGTATGACGAAAAAGTAGGCTTGTCGCAGCAGGAGCTGGAAGCAGTGCCGGTGAAATTGCAAGACAATACTGTGGTGCGTTTATCCCAGGTAGCCAGCTTAAAAGTCGAAAAACGCTTAGGCGAGATCCGCCGTTTTAACCGTCAAACCGGTCTGGCGATTGGCATGAATATCAATAAAGAGCTGAAAATGGACGATGCCCGCAAAGAACTGACCAAAGTGATGGAGCAGTTGCAGTTACCGGCGGGTTACAGTTGGTCTTTTGAAGGCAGTTTTCAGTATCAAGACGAAGCTCAGGGCATTATGCAAACCAATATGCTGCTGGCGGTCGCGATGATTTACCTGGTGATGGCGGCTTTGTTTGAGTCATTGTTATTACCAACTGCCGTCATTGGCTCGTTATTGTTCTCTTTTGTTGGTGTGTTCTGGGCCTTTTTACTGACCGGCACCCAAATGGGCATTATGGGCATGATTGGGATGCTGGTGTTGATGGGGATAGTGGTCAACAACGGTATTGTGCTGGTTGATCGCATTAATCAGCTGCGGGAAGAACGGCCAGATGCTGATTTAGTGCTATTAATCATCGAAGCTTGTGAAGCGCGGCTGCGCCCCATTCTGATGACCGTATCCACCACAGTGCTGGGTTTGTTACCGCTGGCTTTTGGTGACGCCAATATCGGCGGTGATGGCCCGAGTTATGCGCCTATGGCGGTGGCTATTATCGGTGGCCTGGTGTTTTCGACTTTAACCAGCTTGTTACTGGTGCCGCTGACTTATTGGGGCCTGATCCGTCTGGGCGCCCGATGGCAGCGTTTTAGCAGCAGCGCCAGGGCCAGGGTAAACAAACTGATGCCAGCCCGCTAAAAGGAAAATTTGCAATATAAAAACCACAGCTTGGGCTGTGGTTTTTTTTGCCGCGAACAACCTTGCCGCTGTAGCTGATTCAGAAAAATTTGATATCCCCGCTTTTTTGCTTGCACAAGCGCTAGCCGGCTCGCTACAATGCCCGCCTTCCTGCTTGGGGGAGTAATCTGTTGCCAAAAATGGCAGCGTTGTTGTCAACACACTTGTGCCTCAATGCACATGGCAACAGCAACCGGTCCTGCCGGTTTGATGAGACCTGAGACAGCACTGTGGCCCAAAGCGGGAGCCGCGGTTCTGTCTTTTGTCTAATTCCCGCTGAGTATTATTATGGATGCCTTGTTTTATTCTTTTACCGGTGTCGCTATTGCTGAAATCGGCGACAAAACCCAGCTGTTAAGTTTATTTCTGGCCGCGCGTTTTCGCTCCCGTCTTGCCATTATTGCCGGTATTCTGGTGGCCACTTTACTCAATCATGCCGCATCAGCCTGGCTGGGCGCCTGGGTGGCACAGTTTATTCCGCAAGGTTGGCATGCCTGGTTGCTCGGTGGCTCTTTTATTGCGGTGGCGCTGTGGTTGCTGATCCCGGACAAAGACGACAGTGAAGAAAACGCTGTGCTCAAATATGGTGCTTTTGCCGCCAGTTGTATTTTGTTTTTCCTGGCAGAAATTGGTGATAAAACCCAAATCGCTACAGTGCTGCTGGCTGCCAATTACCCCTCAGAGCTGACGCTGGTGATCATCGGCACCACCCTTGGCATGCTGGCGGCTAACGTGCCTGTGGTTTATGCCGGACATTATCTGATGGAAAAGCTGCCGCTGAATTTAGCACGCCGCGCTGCCTGCGCCGTGTTTATGCTGCTGGGTGTTATGACCATAGTGGCAGGGCTATAAAAAAACAGCAGCGTATTGCTGCTGTCTTCAACTTTGCTGCGGGGCAGGGCTTTAACCACCAGACTCCAGTTGTTTGAGCTTGGCCTGCGCCTGCTCCCAGTTGCGGGTTAAGCGTTCAATAGTGGCTGTTGAGTTGGTTTTCACAAAAGAAATCTGCTCTAACAGCTGCTGATTCTGCTCTGCCATTTGTTTGCGTTCAGCCTGAGCCTGAGCTGTTTGTTCCCGCAGTTGCAGTACTTCTTCGCGCAGTTGTTTGATGGTTTCACGCTGGCTACTCTGGTGCTCAGCGGTGCTGGCGTTTTGCTCTTTTAATAACGAATTGACTTCGCGAAGTTGCTGCAGGTTTTGCTCCAGCTCCGGCAGATACTGACTGAGTCTGGCACTTTCGCTTTGTGCCTGTGTCAGCTTAAACTGCAATTCATCCAGTTGTTGTTGCTGGCCACTCTGGGCTGCAACTGCTGCATCTCTTTCCTGGCGCAGCGGCGCCACACTTTGTTCTGCTTGTTGTGCCGACGCTGTTAAAGCTTCATTTTGTTGTTGCAACCGACTCAGTTCGGCCTGCAGTGTGTCTAGTTGTTGCTGCAGCTGTTGTTGCTGCGCCACGGTTTGCTGCTGGCTGCTGGCACTATTGCCAAGCTGCTCGGCCAGTTGTTGCTGCTGCTCTGTGCTGCTTTGAAGGGCAGCGGCCAGCTGTTGTTTTTCTGCTTCGCTTTGCTGCAGCTGCTGTTGTAACTGTACTTCCTGCTGCTGTGCCTGCTGAAATTCACTTTGCAGTTGCTGCTGTTGTTGTTGCTGTGCGCTCAGTTGATGTTCCAGCTGCTGCTGTTTTTCCTGTTGTTGCACAAGCTGCTGCTGAAGTTGTGATAACTGCTGCTCTGCTTGTCTGAGCTCCTGGGTGGCATTGATCTGAGCCTGATTTTTACTGTCAAGTTGCTGCGCCAGTTGGGCATTTTGTTCGGACAACTGCGCCAGCTGCGTGCTCAGTGCTGCCTGATGTTGCAGCTGTAATAACTGTGCTTCTTCCAGAATTTGCCGTTTTTGTTCAGTGTCAGCCAGTTGCTGCTGGCTTTGCTGCAATTCCTGCTGTAACTGTGGCACCTGCTGTTGTAGTGGCTGCAGCAGATATTGTTGTTCGGTTAAGGCACTTTGCAGTTGTAATAATTGGGCTTGTTGCTGTTCTGACGCTTCAAGCGCATTTTCTAATTGTTGTTGTAGCTGGATCTGCTGTTGTTCCAGACTGGCGGCATGGCTGCTGTGCCTGGTTTCACGTTGCTGCGCAGCATACAGTTCTTCTGTCAGCTGATGCTGTTGTTGTTGCAGTTGCTGATAACTTTGCTGCAGGTTGTGTAATTCCTGCTGCAGTTGCGCCGTTAAATTTTGCGCATAACGGTTGGCTTGTTGTTTAAAGGCTGCAACAAATTCGGCGTCAAAAACAAAATCCGGGTCAATTTGTTGTTGTTGCCACTGCAAAAAATGCGGTTCGAGCTGACGGGCTGCTTTGCCGGTGTAATTTGCCAGCGCACTGAGTGAGATGGGCTGGCCGTTGCTTTGCCATTCATCACACAACTGTTTTATTTGCAAATATTCACTCATAAACACAAGCTCCGGCGCCAGCTATCACAAGCGGGCAGCTGTTTGGTATTGTTGGTGTTCAAATTCCGGGAAAGCAGGCCACAGTTTGGGGCTGCGGCTGTGTTGCAGACTAAATTTACTTAGCAGTACAACCAGATAGCGTCGAATTGTAACTTTTTGTTTATGTTTTGGCTACTGCTTGAATACATCCGCTCCGCAATTTGCCACTGAGTTTTATCAGAAAAACGGTCACAGTGCACTAGATCTGCGTTAAAGATTTTGACCTGTCAAAGTGCGCTTAAAAAAACACCGCAGGTGCGGCGTTTTTAGCACAGCGTTTTATTGCTGTGCTTTTGGTGTTGTTTTAGGTTTTGCTGCTGTGCGCTTTAAAAATGCCATTTGACCAGCAGGTTCAGGTTAGACTCGTCGCTGCGAAAGCCCGGGCTATCCTGGATACCAAATTTATTCAGCCAATATGCGTATTCAACGCCCAGATAAAGTTTGCTCTGAATACCCAACAGCGGATGTAACGCCCATTTGAGCTGTGACGTAAAATTCATATGGGCGGATTGAGCAGAACTGGCACTGGCCCAGTCGATAAAACCGTCATAGACAAATTGCTGACCGCCAATCTCAAAAGGCAAACCCCAGACCAGCGTGGCTTGCCAGCTGTCATCAAGGTTTTCATTTTGCCGGCGGTATAAATTCAGCTGAGTGTATTTAAAAGCCGGCAATGCTAAATCAAAACCCACCCCATATAAATAATTGGTCTGAAAATTCGACATTTCAATTTGGGTGGCAATCAGCACGTCTTTGACCATACCAAATGCCATGCTGTTGCCGGACAGTTTACCCAGGCTAAAACGGGGGGCCCATTCACCATAATTTTCCCTGTTGCCATTGTCGCTGCGTAAATGATCAAGGAACATAAAACTGTCACCCCAACTGGTGCCGGCCACATGCTCCAGGGTATAGACCTGCCGATCCGGATCCCCAACCCGGTAGTTGGAACCTTTTAAATACGTCAGACTTAAGTCCTGCCATAAAATATCGGCATTGGCAGCACCGCAACACAAAAGAGTGGCGCTGGCAAACATCAGCTTTGAAATCTTCATCTTCTGCTCCTTACACTTTAAATTGATTCACCAGCATGCGCAGCTGTTCAGCCCTTTGGGTCAGGCTGTCAATGGCAATGATCTGTTGCTGGGCATTGTGGTGGATATCTGCGGCGCTGCCGGCAATCAGGTGGGCTGATTCATTAATATGTTCCACGACACTGCCTTGTTCTTCAGTGGCTGCTGCCACCTGATGGTTACCGCCGCTGATTTCAGCAAACTTATGCTGAATTTGATTCAGCGACTGCACCGACAGCTGGGTATGTTCTGTCACCTGTTCACTGCTTTGCATGCCTTGTTTAATGGCTTGTAACGACTGATTGGAGGTTTGTTGTAACTGACTGATCTGATCCCGGATTTGTAAGGTTGAATCCTGAGTGCGTTTGGCCAGATTTCTGACCTCGTCGGCCACTACAGCAAAACCACGGCCTTGTTCACCAGCCCGTGCTGCTTCAATGGCGGCGTTTAATGCCAGCAAATTGGTTTGTTCGGAGATAGCGTTGATCACTTCTACTACGGAGTTGATAGCGGACGCCTGCTGGGCAAAATCATTAATGGTGCGATCCACCATCAGCATCACTTTGTTCAGCTCTGTCATAGTGTCGGCGGTTTTGGCCATATAGTCGCTGGTGGTCACTGTTTCCTGCACTGCAGTTTCGGTGTCGGACGCAGTGCGGTGGGCAATGCCGGACACTTCCACTATGGTTTGACCCATTTCGGTAATAGCAGTGGCAACCTGATCGGTTTGGGCACGCTGTGCTTCAGTGGCGCTGAAGGTATTGCGTACCAGAGTGGCCAGTTGTTCTATGTCTACTTTAATCGCAGTTTCAGCGGCTTTAATTTCACCGACTAACTGACCCACTTTACCAATAATGCCATTAAAACCTTTGGCCAGATGGCCCAGTTCATTATCAGCACTGTCATCGAGCCTTTTGCGCAGGTCACCACCATCGCCTGACATTGCCAGTAAGTCATCGCCAACCCGACGGATGCTTTGACTTAGTGCATTCCCAAACACCACAGTCAGCGCAATAAAAATAGCGGCAATGACCACACTGACGCCAACCGCAATGGCGGTCACTTCATCAATGGCGCCGGTGATTTGTGCCGTGGGCATCAGTGCAACTGCAGTCAGGCCAGTGTCACGGACATCCTGAATACCGTAATACACGTCGTTGCCGGCTAGCTCCAGCTTGCCAAAACGAAAGCCTGTATTGCCGTTATTGGTCAGCGCAGCAAAAGCACTGAAGACGCCGGCTTCTTTGATGTTTTTGCCAATCAGACTTTTATCTTTGTGGGCAACAATCAAGCCTTTGGCATTGACTAAAAACAACGAACCTTGTTCACCCAGTTTAAAGCTGCTGACCAAATCAGAAATTTTTGAAATGTCATAACCCAAACCGGCCACAGCAGCCCTTTTACCATCGACATTCACCACCACATTCACAAATAACGTCAGGGTGCCGGTTTTTTCATTGGGATCGATGGCCAGTTCACGTTTTTCAGCGCTTTGCAGAAAATTAAAAAACCAGCTGTCGCGCGGCTCGCTGCTTGAGACTGTTTTAAATACACCTTCTTCAGTGTAATAAGTTTTGCTGGCGTCCGACACCCAGAACATAGTGGAGGCGCCGGAATTTTGTTGCAGCTGCTTAAAATAAGCCAGCACCTGAGCGTGATTGGCCGCTGCTGTTTCGCCACTTCGCATCCAGTCATGTAATAGCGCGTTATCCGCCAAAGCTTCTGACAGCAGGATAGGGCGCATAATTTCGCCTCTGATTTGTTCGCTAACGCGCCCGACACTATTTGGCAGGTATTCATGTTCAGTCTGGCTGTAATACAGGTTGGAGAACTGACTGGTATTGATCCAGGCCGTTACCAGCGTGATCAGTAACAGTGAAACAAACATAAAACCGATAAAAATGGTTTTAATGGTGTACTTATTCATGGGAAAACTCCGCTGGTTTTATCAGCCGCAGTTGCCAGTACCTGATGTTACTTACAACCAAAGCCCGGGTAGCTATTTTGTTTCCAATTTGAGTGTAACTTGTTGAAATAACGCCTGGTTTTCCCTAACGAGCGGTACTTATTCAGTCTATGCAGAATTTGCAAAATAACAAGCTGAGCTCAGACTGATCCGACATCTGAACAAAAATCAATCAGTTAGCTTTGTTAAGGTAATTAAAGCCTGTTGTAACAGGCTGAATGAAGTCCTGCCCAAGCCCGGTTGGCGCCGCCAGGCGGGCTTGAAAGGTTAGTAATTCAGTGAATACTTGAGTATAATGCTCGGCTATTTTTGCCTCCGAATGCCGGCAATCACCGATAGAGTACCCAAGTTATGTCGACAACAGCTTCAGCCTCCCGTAAATCAGCCCCGGTCGCCCGCATGGCCGCCGAGCGTGGCCTGTTTTCGTATCAAAAATACCGGGACGACTCTTTTGCAGCAGCGCCATTTTTACCTATGTCCCGTCAGGAAATGAAAAAACTGGGCTGGGATAGCTGCGACATTATTCTGGTGGTGGGGGATGCTTATGTGGACCACCCCAGTTTTGGTATGGCGGTGGTTGGTCGTATGCTGGAAAGCCAGGGTTTTAGGGTCGGCATCATTGCCCAGCCAGACTGGAACAGCAAAGACGCTTTTATGGCGCTGGGTAAACCCAATCTGTTTTTTGGCGTGTCAGCCGGCAATATGGATTCGATGATCAACCGTTATACCGCCGACAAAAAGCTGCGCCATGACGATGCTTATACCCCGGGTGATGAAGGCGGCAAACGCCCTGACCGTGCTGTGATTGTGTATTCACAGCGCTGTAAAGAAGCTTATAAAGATGTGCCTGTGGTGATCGGTGGTATTGAAGCCAGCTTACGCCGTATTGCCCATTACGATTATTGGCAGGAAAAAGTCCGTCGTTCGATTTTGTTTGATGCCAAAGCTGAAATCCTGATTTATGGCAACGCCGAGCGGCCGCTGGTGGAAGTGGCGCACCGCATTGCTGCTGGCGAAACCTTTGATACGATGAAAGATATCCGCGGCACTGCAGTGATTGTTAAAGAGGCGCTGCCGGGCTGGCGCGGTGTGGACTCCACTGCCATTGATAAAGTTGGAAAAATTGACCCTATTCCAAACCCTTATGGCGCTGATGATGTAGGCTGTAGCTCTTATTCCGAGTTTGCCAAAGAAGGTATTGATTTAAGCAAACCACAAGTCGTTGAAGCCAAACCCGTGATGGTGCAGCCGGCCAAACCTAAACCCTGGGAGCAAACTTATGTCAAGCTGCCGGCTTTTGAGCAGGTCAGCGTCAATAAACCTTTGTATGCCCATGCTTCGCGTATTTTGCACCAGGAAACCAACCCGGGTTGTGCCCGCGCTATTTTGCAGCGCCATGGCGACAGGCATATCTGGGTGAACCCACCGGCATTTCCATTAACCACTGAAGAAATGGACGGTGTCTTTGGTTTGCCTTATCAGCGGGTACCACACCCTGTGTATGGCAAAGCCAAAATTCCTGCTTATGAGATGATCAAAACCTCGGTCAATATTATGCGCGGCTGTTTTGGTGGTTGTTCTTTCTGCTCTATTACCGAACACGAAGGCCGCATTATTCAAAGCCGCTCGCAGGAATCTATCCTGAAAGAAATTGAACAGATCCGCGACAAAGTGCCAGGCTTTACCGGAGTGATTTCAGATTTGGGCGGCCCCACTGCCAATATGTACAAACTGCGGTGTAAAAACCCCAAAGCCGAACAAACCTGTCGCCGGCCGTCCTGTGTGTACCCGACTATTTGTGAACATATGGACACCAACCAAAGCCCGACTGTGGAGCTATACCGGGCGGCACGCAAAATTACCGGTGTGAAAAAAGTGTTGGTCGCATCCGGTGTGCGTTACGACTTAGCGGTGGAAGACCCGAATTATGTGCGCGAATTAGTGCAGCACCATGTCGGTGGCTATTTAAAAATTGCCCCTGAGCATACTGAAAGTGGGCCTTTGTCGAAGATGATGAAACCGGGCATGGGCGCTTATGACAAATTTAAAGCCATGTTCGACAAATACAGTAAAGAAGCAGGTAAAGAGCAGTATTTAATTCCGTATTTTATTTCGGCGCACCCTGGCACCACAGATTTAGATATGGTGAATCTGGCGTTATGGCTGAAAGAGCGTGATTTTAGGTTGGATCAGGTGCAAAACTTCTATCCAAGCCCGATGGCCAATGCCACGACGATTTATCACACTGAACTGAACTCACTGAAAAACCTCAAAGGCAACAGTGAAAAAGTGCCGGTGGCCAAAGGCGAGCGGCAGCGCCGGCTGCATAAAGCCTTGTTGCGTTATCACGACCCGAAAGGCTGGCCGATGATCCGTGAAGCTTTACGTAATATGGGACTTGCCAAACTGATTGGCAAAGGCAAAGGTTGTTTAGTGCCGGAAGAAAGTCGCGATGAACTGAAGTTTAAGCCAAAAGGTGCAGGTCAGGTGGCAGTAACCAAACATACGGGTGTTAATCCGGTCAAAGCGGCGCTGATTAAAAAACAACAACAAAGCGGAAAATCATCAGGTCATGCTGCTTTTAAAAAAAATAAAGGGTCCTAGCCACAGACATTGTCACTGATACAGCAAAAGCCGGCACATTAAGCGCCGGCTTTTTTGTTGCTGTTTGTTGCTCTTTGTTGGTGCTGGCCTTTTTGTCGCAGTATCTGCGCTTGCCCAAATAGGTATCAGCCGGTTAGTCTGGTTTATGCCAATTAAAGGAGCTGCAGTGTTATGCAAAATCAGCAAAATCAGCAAAGTAAGCAAACGATGCAACATCTGGTGATCACTGGTGGTAATAAAGGTATTGGTCTTTCCTTGGTGCAACATTATCTGGCACTGGGGCATCAGGTCAGTGTGATTTGCCGCCATTCGTCACCTGAGCTGGCGGCGCTGAAAGTGCGGGTGTATTGCGGCGTTGATTTGGCCGATCCATTGCAGGTGCAGGCGGTGGCAGCTGAATTTGCAGCAGCTTCTGTGGATGTATTGATTAATAATGCTGGCATTTTTAGTCAGGAAAGCCTGCAGGATTTTTCACCAGAGCGGGTGATGGCGCAGTTTCAGGTGAACGCGCTGGCGCCTGTGTTATTGTCCCAAGCCATGCTGCCCTGTTTAAAAGCCGGCAGTAAAATAGCGATGATCACCAGCCGCATGGGCTCGATCAGCGACAACAGCTCAGGCGGTTATTATGGTTATCGCATGGCCAAAGCAGCGCTGAATGCTGGCTCAGTGTCCCTGGCAAGAGATTTACAAGCCAGACAGATTGCGGTGGGGATTTATCATCCGGGTTTTGTCCAAACCCAGATGGTGGCTTTTGCCGGCGATATTTCGCCAGAAGAGGCGGCAAAGCGGCTGGCCACAAGGATCAGCGAACTGAACCTGACAAATTCGGGGCGCTTTTATCACAGCAATGGCACCGAATTACCCTGGTAAGGCAGTGATAGTCAGAGTGCCGCTCAGAGCGGCTTGTATCAGCAGGCTTGGGAGCCATTGTGTGCTGTGGTAGCATAACGGCCTTTTTGATGGACTCAGACGAACTGACTGATGTGGCTTGTAAAAATCCAATCCTTGTTATTGCCGTTATGGCGCGCTAAATATTGCCAGCCGCTCCTTGCACTCAGTGCCGGCGTGTTGTTGTATCTGTGGTTACCGCTTTACAGTGCGCCTGATTGGTTACAACAACTTGACGCGCTGAGCAAAGAACAGCAGCAACAACAGCTTAAACCTGTGCTCGTTTTTTACCAAAAATACGGTGATGCCGTACTGCCTGCGTTAAATGCTCAGCTGGAACTGGATAAACTGCGTCGTTATGAGCTTGAACTAATTGAAGAAAATAAAGATTTTTCCGATCAGGACAGAGATGAGCTCTGGGCCGAAGCCACCGAATTTATGATTGCGCATTTGACACAAAATGTGGCCAACAACCAACTCAGACTGCTCGACACTGAATGTCGCAATAATCTGTGTCGCATGGTGCTGGAAGCGCCGCAAGGCTTAACCAAAGAGTATCAGGCGCTGGTACTGAAACTGGCGGCCAGTTTAAAAACCGGCGATCTCGAATTTGCGCAACTGATTGAAGGCCACAAGCGCATCACGCTCGAGCTCAAATCGGATAAAAGATTAAAATACGGTTATTTTGCACAGAAAAAACTGAACCCGGCGGAAAAAGCACAGTGGCAGGCGGAGATCAAAACATGGCTGCAATAAAAACTGCTTTGGCGCCTTATCTACAAAAGCTCAACCCCTGGCTGGAAAAAGCACAACCTGTATTTGCGCTGCTGCAAAAGATGGGCAACAGCCTGCTGTGCGCATTAAACAAGGTAAAACAAGACAAAAATGTACAAAGGCGCTTATTACAACATGCCGCTTTGCTGCTGGCTGGTTATCTGTTGACCTTTACTTTTGTTTATGTGCACAGCCTGACGTTAAAAGTAGAGGAGCCGTTGCCACCAGCCCTGGCTGCAACATTACAGCAGCAGGATGTGACAGTGGCGGAGCTGACTGAAGCAGTGGAGCGGCTGGAGAAAAAGAAAGCCTTATCCAAGCTCTGAAGCGGCGCCCTCTGGCGCCCGCTAAGCCTTATCAGTTGCCAAAACGTACCGACAACATACTTAAACTGCCATACACCAGCTCGTCGTTAAAGATGGTCATGGGCTCATCAGCAATACTGGCACCCAGCACATACAACAGCGGCAGATAATGATCCGGATGGGGCACTGCAAGTTGAGCCTCCGGACTCAGCGCCTGGTAATTGGCAAGGGCATCAAAATCACGCGCCTGCAATGCTGTTTTTACTGCATTTTCAAAACGACTGGCCCAGGCTGGCGCCGGGTTATTGTGCCAGTCCAATAAACGCAGGTTATGTACTACATTGCCTGAAGCCAAAATCAGCACGCCTTCATCCCTGAGCGGCGCAAGTTTGTGGCCAAGTGCCAGATGCCAATCCGGGGGTTGCCGGCCATCCAGCGACAGTTGTAGCAGTGGAATATCCGCATCGGGCAAGGCATGGCTTAATACCGACCAGCTACCATGATCAAAACCCCATTGCTCATCAAGCGTTACTTCCACAGGTGCCAGCAGCGCCTGAATGCGTTTTGCCAAATCAGGTGCGCCGGGCGCAGGGTAGTGAAATTGAGCCAGAGCCTGCGGAAAACCGCTGAAGTCATGCAAAGTGGGCGGGTGTGGCTGGGCCGTGACTTTTACTCCGGCGCCATACCAATGCGCCGAAATCAGCAGCACGGCTTTGGGTTTTCTGCTGCCTGTTAAATTGGCCAGTTGTTGCTGCCACTGCCGGGTAAAAGTGTTGTGCTCAATGGCATTCATGGGGCTGCCATGGCCAAAAAAGATCACCGGCTGACGTATTGTTCTTTGGCTTTGCATCTGGGGTCACCACAGAGGAGGCTTATTCGTTGAGTGCAGCTAGTGTATAAACAAAATAATTTGTTGAATATTGTCAAATATGGCGTTAATCATCCGATGAAATCGAACCAATGTCACTTAAAGCGTTGTTTTATGCTGTTGCTGTGCCCGTCACGGCCGTTGCAGTGACAGCCAGCAGCTTAATCGTGCTGTTCAGCCAAATCTTGATACAACACCACCTGATCCCGGCCGTTTTTCTTGCCCTGATACAAAGCCCGGTCGGCTTTTTGTTGCCAGTAGGATAACTCATTATGTGGGCTGTTAATTTCCACCACACCAAAGGTGGCCGTGACGCTCAGTTGTTGTTGCTGATACGGAATGTGCAGTTGTTTTACCGCCAGTCTTAAGGTTTCACACAAAATCTGTGCACCGGCCACTGCAGTGTCGGGCAATAATAAAATAAACTCTTCACCGCCAAAACGGGCCAGCACATCCTGCTGCCTTAAACGCGCCGACATGGTTTCGGCCAGCTGTCTGAGCACCAAATCACCGGCGTCGTGGCCAAAGTTGTCGTTCACCTGTTTAAAAAAATCGACATCAATTAACACCAGGCACAGTGGCGACCCAGCACGCTGGCAATGGTGCAATACGGTTTGATATTGCTCGCTGAAGGCCAGCCTGTTGGGTAACCGGGTCAGATAATCAGTTCTGGCCTGACTGGCCAGTTGTTTATTGGCGCTGGCTAAATCTGCCGTGCGTTTGGCCACCAACTGATTGAGTTTATGTGCTTTTCGGTTTAAGTGATCAAGCCGCAGCCGCACCAGCGCAGCACAAAACACCAGTGCCGTCAGCGCTGCCAGCAGCCACAACAGTTTGTATTGCCACCAGTGCCGCTCAACTTCAAACTGAATGCGCAGTGGGGCGGTGTTTTGCCGGCTGCCGGTCACTTCGACTTCCAGCTGATAGTGGCCTGGAGCCAGATTGCTAAAACTCACACTATGCTGATGGCCATTGTGCTGCCACTGCTCATCCAGCCCCAATAAACGATAGCGGTACTGATGGCGGTTATGCTGATAATCGAGCAGGCTAAAATAAAACTGCAGATTTTTGCTGCCGGGCGCAACCCTGAGTGGGCGCATCGCAGCGTCAGGTACTTGCCACAAACTTTGCCGGTCAAGCTGTAATCTGGTGAGCACCAGGGGGGCTGTGCTGTGTTGTGCCGACAGCTTTTGCGGGATAAAGCTCAGCACCCCCTGACCACTGCCTAGATAAAAACGGCCATTGCCGTCAGCACTGAGCGCTCTTTGTTCCAGCAATAAGGGGGTGATACCGTCTAAATCGGTGTAACTGCGAATTTGCATGCTGTTGCGGTCAAGCTCGGCCAGGCCGCGCCTGGTGACCAGCCATAATGAGGTCGGCTGGCTTTGTTGTGTCAGGGTTTTACCTGATTTGCTGATCAGTTCCCGCTGGGCAGGGGATGCGGCAATGGCAATCACTCTTGGATCGGGTAAACCACTGCTGCTGGTAAATTGTTGTAATCTGTTGCTGGGTAAATCCAGTTTTAACAACCCAAGGTCGCTGCATAACCACACCTGACTGGTGCTGTCGGACCAGGCGCAAGGCAAATACATGGAAGGTAACTGCGGCACTGAGCTGGCGGAGGTGGAAAAATGCCGCAGGCTGTCATCTTCAGTGTCGAGCCGGTACAAGCCACTGTTGCTGCTGACCAGCCACAAGATGTGATCAACAGGCACTATCTGTAAGATGGAATTGCCAATGCCGGTGGCAACAGGGTGCAATACGGCACTCTGGTCGGGTTTATCCGGATGCCAGCGCAATAAACCTTGTTGCCATAATGCTATATTCAGCATGCCATCCGGGCTAAAACTCAGCGCCATAATACTTTGTTGCTTCAGCTGCGGATGGCTGGCAAAAGGCGCCTCTTCGGCGACAAAACCTTTGCGTCCTTGCAGGCTGAACAAACCTTTGTCGGTGGCAGCGTACAACTTACCGCTGCTGTCGGCGGCGAGTCCCTGTACCAGTTTGACCAGTGCTTCTGCCGGGAAACGATGTTGTTGCCATTGTTGTTGTTCAAGGTGATAACTCAGCACTACATTTTCTAAACCGAGCCACAATACACCCTGATGGTACAGCTGGCTGGCAATACGGTGCAGGCCGGGTTCAAACCAGTTTTTTTCCTGTGCATCGTGCAACAAACTAAATTGGGGCGGCGACAGCTGCAGTTTAAACACACCTCTGTTGCGACTGGCTATCCATAGCAACCCATTGTGGTCCTGCAATATGTCACGGACATCCAGTGCATCCATCAGCTTATGTAATTGCTGGCGGTAGCTAAACGCCGCTTTGAGTTGATACAAACCATTGCCACTGCCAATCAGTATGGAGCCATCGCGCAGCTGGGTGAGTTTATGAATACGCGCCAGTGCCAGTTGTGGCGCTGCCAGTGGCCGTAACTGCTGTTTTTTATGGTCAAGAAAATATAAAGCTTCGCTGGTGGCAAACCAGACACCGTCTTTGACGGGGAGCACTGTCCTGACTTCCAGATTGCGTTGATTGTGATCAAAAGGCGGCATGGCGCTGGCGGTCCAGCGCCTTAACCGGGTTAAATGATGGTCGAGTTCAAATAAACCGGCGGAAGTGGCCAACCACAGGCGCTGATCATCAGACTGGCGGATTTGCCAGAACCTCAGCCCCGCCAACTGCTGTGAGATAAAATGACTGAGTTGTTTTGGTCTGTCCTGAGCATCGAGATAATACAGGCCGGCTGTGGTTCCCACCCAAAGCCGCTGCTGCTGATCGGCAAATAATGACTGCACCTGGGTTAATTCACCTTGTGGCGCCAGCAGCGGAGCTTGAACCGGGGTAAGCGCCGGATAACCGGGCGCGCTCTTTGGTGCGGGCCAGTGGCTGAAATGTTGCCGGTCGGCCGACCACATGCCAAGGCCATGGCCCCAGCTGCCAACCCAAACCCGGTTTTTTTTATCTATCTGCACAGCGCTGATACTTGGTGGCAAGTTGTGCAGTTGAGAGGGCGCAAAAGCAAAAGTATGCAGCTGATAACCATCAAAGCGCTGCAAACCATCCAGCTGATTAGCCATCCAGATAAAACCCTGTTGATCCGAAGTCAGGCCATAACTGGTGACAGGCGCATTGATCAAATCATCGGCCAGCGAATGGTAACGCAGTGGTGGATGTGCGGCATAAAGGGGTGTTTGCAGACTCAGCAGCAGTGAGCAGCCTGAAAGCAGTGGCAAGGGCTTTGCCAGCAAGCTTGATAACAACTTTGATAACCACTTTGAAAACAACAGATAAGAAAACTGAATCATTATCAGACGTTTATTCCGCGACATCATGCCTGAAGTATGTCAGCGATCTGCGAGCATTACCTACTGAGGGACGAAGTATTTTTTAATGAGTGGTATTTGGGCCTAAAACGCTGTTTCTATAAAAAATCAGATAAAAAAGGCCCCGAAAAGCGGGGCCTGATGTTGTCACTTCCTGTGTAAGCTTTAGCCTGTCTCAGCAAGATCGCAGCTGATGTGCTTTATGATTTTGGCACAAAATAAAAGGCTTTACGCTGCTGCTGTTTACCGTTCAGTTCATGCATGGTTGCAGCATCAAATAAGCGGCCATTGACCATGGTCAGCTCCACTTTGTCGCTGTCCTGAATGTTATTGAGCGGGTTGCCGTTGATCACTATTAAATCAGCCAGTTTACCGGTTTTGATAGACCCAAGCTGATGGTCCATACCAAAGGTTTTTGCCGGGTTTATCGTAGCGGTTTTCAGCGCCTGCAACGGGCTCATGCCCCCTTGGGCAAACATCCAGATCTCCCAATGTGCCCCTAAACTTTCCCTTTGACCGTGGGCGCCGATATTGGCCAGCACCCCTAAGTCATTCAGTTCTTTGGCCGATTTGGCAATGCTGAAATGGTTGTAATGATGCAGTGGTGCAGTAGGGCGGCGCATAGCGCGTGGGCGCAGTTCGTCCATCGGCACATATTGGCTTAAACGCGGGTGTTTCCACACTTCGGTTTTATCGTACCAGTAGTTTTCACCCCAGATCCCACCGTAAGCCACCACTAAGGTAGGTGTATACGCAGTTTCACTTTGTTGCCACAGCTGTTTTACGTCGTCATACAGCTTGGCCGCCGGCAGACTGTGCTCCAGCGTGGTGTGGCCATCCACCACCATACTCAAGTTATGTTGTAATAATGAGCCACCTTCCGGCACCACCATCATCTCCAGCTCACGGGCGGCCTGGATCACCTGCTGGCGCTGTTCCCGACGGGGTTGGTTATAACTTTTGACCGAAAAAGCACCGACTTTTTTCAGCCGCTCTAAATGAAATTTGGCATCATCCAGGCTGTCGATATGCGAGGTGTAACCAGCGCCATAAGCACCATATAAAATAGTACCGGTGGAGAAAATCCGTGGGCCAACAATAGCGCCGGTTTTTTGCATTTCACTGGCGGTGAAAATTTCCTGCGTATCATTGGACGGGTCGTGAATGGTGGTCACCCCCAGCGCCAGACTGGCATAGTTGGCGTAGTTTTGCTGTGGAATGAGCTGATTCACCCCCTGACTGCCGTGAGCGTGGGCGTCGAATAAACCCGGCATTATGGTTTTGCCTGTGATATCAATCACTTTGGCATTGGCTGGAATACTGACTTCATCTTTGTTGCCCACAGCTTTGATCAGGTTATTTTCTACCAGTACCACACCGTTTTGAATCACGCCCCTGCTATCGTCACCTTCCATAGTGATCACCTGACCACCGACAAAAGCGGTCACACCTTCTGGGATATAAGCTGCGGTTTTAAAACTGATATTCTGGCCGTTCTTGACGGCAAATTCTTTTTTGCTGCCTTTATCTGATTGCAGCTCAAAAATGGCTGTAATGTCGGCATGATAAAGCTCAGGGCCTAAATTCCAGTACAGCTGCTGGCTGTTGCCACTCCAGCTGATGTTCTCGCCAGCGCGCACCGACAATTGTTTGACCGGGAACTGGGTGTCACTGCCGCTTAAATCCAGGGCAGCACCCCGTTCAGCAAAAGGTGTCACATACACTTTAAAGCGGTCGGCAAAGGCCACCAGTTTGCCATTTGGCGATACCTTAAATTCAGTGCCGTATTTGGCTTTGTATAAAGTGCGGCTTTGCTGGGTTTTTAAATCGATGCTTAAAAGCGTCGGCTCATCACCATAATCCATAGCAAAAACTCTGTCGCTGCGATCACCAAAATGGGGGGCATAGCCTGTGCGGCTAATCAGCTCCGGCTCGCCGCCTGCCGCACTCACCTGATATAAGCCGGTGTTTAATGACCATTTTTTATCCAGCAAACTGCCGGCACCGGCTTTACGGAATAGGATGGTTTTGCCATCAGGGCTAAAGGTAGGTTCCACATATTTGCCCGGTTGTTTTAATACGTCTGTGCTTTGATTTGTTGTTAAATCCAGCACTTTGAGCATGCCCTGTTGTTCGTCATGCCAGCTGACATAGACCAGCTTTTTACCGTCGCGGGAGAACTGCGGATAAAACTCAAAATGGTTTTGTTGACTGGTCAGGCGTTTTGGCGAGCCGCCCTTGGCGCTAACACTGTATAAATGGCCGAGCGCCGAATACACAATAGTCTGGCCATCGGGGGATGTCTGCACAAAACGCAGCATTTTTACATCAACATCTTTTTGCTTCAGGTTTTGTTGTACCCTTACCGCGTGCTGAATTTGTTTTTTGGTATTGATCTGAAAAGCAATATCGCTGACTTCTTTGCTGTTCAGGCTGAGCTTGTTAATTTTGCCACCGGCCCAAAACACAATATGTTGGTTATCCGGCGTAAAGCTGATGCTGGGGTACACACCATGAATAGCCCAGGTTTCCTGCATATCGCGGTCAAGCTGGTCATACAGCTTGGTATGTTCACCTGTTTCTAAGTCATATAAAAACAGGCTGGTCTGAAAATCAACACGGCGGATATAAGCCAGTTTTTTGCCATCAGGCGACGGGGTAGGCCGTACTGCACCACCAGCGCCTTGCAGCAACACCTCTATTTTGCCGGTTTCACGTTCAAACCTTTTAATGACATAAATACCCTGTTCAGAGTCTTTGCTGTAATGGAAGGTTTTGCCCGGCGTGTCGTCTTGCGAAAAATAAATGTATTTACCGTCTGGTGAAAAAGCCGGTTCACCCAAGTCTTTTTCATCATTGGCTTTGGCCGTTAACATCACACCTGTGCCACCGGTTTTATGGTATTGCCACACTTCACCGGCGCCCAAAGAGCGGGTATTTGTAAAGTGTTTACGCGCCACAATAAATTCACCGTCCGGGCTCCAGTCCGGGCTGTTTAATAAACGGAAGGTTTCATTGGTGACCGCTTTGGCGTCAGAGCCATCGGCCTTCATCACCCAGATGTTGTCGCCACCACCTTCATCGCTGGTATAAGCGATATAACGGCCATCCGGGCTGAATTTAGGCTGCATCTGCCAACCGATATCTTTGGTTAGCTGTTTAGGTTTGCCGCCGGTCATCGGCATGCTGTAAATATCGCCCAACAAATCAAACACAATAGTTTTGCCATCCGGACTCACATCCAGGTTCATCCAGGTGCCTGAGCTGACGTTAATATCGATGCTTTTAAACTCTCCCTGAGGTTTATTCACATCCCATTTGTTTTTGTCGTCGCTGGCTTGCACTGAGGCAACAGAAAAGGCGATGGCCAGCAGGCTCAGCTTTAATGGATGGCGTTTTTGCATTGTTGTTCCTTAAAAAGGGCTGTTGATTTGTTGTATTTTTTGCCTGTAAGCGGCAATTTTACGGCGCTTTGTTTGTCAGGTAACTTGCCATAAATACGCTGTTTGAGTAAGGGCTTTTTAGTCCTGCTGCGTTGATGTGCTGGTGGTTGCCGATAAAGCGCTTAAGGCGGCCTGGCTTTTACGGCATAATCGCCTTTTTTCTCAGAGCCGGAGTCTGTGATGGATTCACCTTGCATTGCCAGCTGTAAACTTAACGCCGATAAAATCTGCATGGGTTGTTATCGTCATATTGAAGAAATAGTGGACTGGAATAAACGCAGTGACGCTGAGCATGCGGTGATTTATCAAAAACTGGCCGAGCGCAAATTACAGCTTGCAGGCACACCTGCTGATACCACCAGCGTTATTACCCAAGCCGAATGGCAACAGGCCAAAGCGGCCATAGCGCTGAAAAAACAAAGCCAGCTTAGCTAGGTTTTTTGTTTAATAGGCAGGTCCTGCGAACGGCTGTTTTTTGGCAAAATTTGCGCCTGAACAAAACATCAGCCAATAAAACACTGTTTTACCTGCAAATATTTCCGGAAAATTTGCTAAATTAGCCTCTGATATCTTCTTTTAGCGACAGGCTGCCTGCTGATTTATTCTGATTAAAGCGGCAACAGTGTTCGGCGACTGGTAGAAAACACAAGGAAAATTATGATTTTAGAAGCGGTCTGGATAGGTTTTGCCTTTAGCCTTGGCATGCTGGTGCGGTTAATTGGTTTGCCGCCTTTGGTGGGGTACCTGGCGGCCGGTTTTATGATCACCTTAAGTGCGCCTGAGCTCGATTTTCCGGTGGGCAAACCCATTATTGACCATGTTTCTCACCTGGGCGTGTTGTTGTTGCTCTTTACCGTGGGTTTAAAACTCAATATCCGAAGCCTGGGTAAACCCGAAGTGCTGGGCGGCTCTATGCTGCATTTTGTGGTATCAGCGCTGTTATATGCTCCGGTGATCTATCTGGCGTTTGAACCTGACTGGTACCATGCCCTGATGCTGGGCGCTGCTTTGGCATTTTCCAGCACTGTACTTGCCGCCAAAGTGCTGGAAGGTAAAAGGGAAATAAGGGCTTTTCATGGCCGGGTGGCCGTGGGTATTTTAATTATGCAGGACTTATTTGCCATGGCGCTGATGAGCCTGTCACAAGGGGTCACGCCATCGCCCTGGGCGCTGTTGGTATTTGCATTACCACTGATCCGGCCCGCTTTATACAAGCTGCTGAACCTGACCGGCCACGACGATTTACAAATTTTATTTGGTGTGTTGCTGGCGGTGGTGCTGGGGGGCGGTGGTTTCCATCTGGTGGGTTTAAGTTCTGAGCTGGGCGCTCTGGTATTTGGCGCTTTATTGGCAAGCCATCCAAGGGCGGGGGAACTGGCCAAAACTTTGTGGGGTTTAAAAGAGTTCTTCCTGGTTGGTTTTTTCCTCAATATTGGTTTGGGTGGTCTACCTGATCAACAAGCCTGGATTTTTGCCGCTTTAATGACCTTGTTATTGCCGCTCAAGGGCGCCTTGTTTTTTGCGTTATTAATTCTGTTTAAACTGCGTGCCCGCAGTGCCTTCTTATCCGGGCTAACTCTGGCTAACTACAGCGAATTTGCGCTGATAGTGGCAAGTGTGGCCATGCCGCAGTTTTTAATACCGCTGGCGCTGACTGTCGCACTTTCTTTTGTGGTATCGGCGCCCCTGAACCGTTTTGCTCACCCGCTGTATGAAAAGCTGGCCAGCCGGCTCATTCCATTTGAACGCAATATCCGCCACCCGGATGAACAGCCGGTGTCGCTTGGGGATGCCCAGGTGTTGATCATGGGGATGGGCCGCACCGGTACCGCTGCTTATGATTATTTACAACATAAAACCCATTTAGCGGCGCTCGACTCAGACCCGGCGCGGGTGCGGCTACATCAGGAAAAAGGCAACAATGTGTTTTTTGCTGACGCAGAAGATCAGATCTTCTGGCAGGGTCTGGATATCAGCAGGTTACAGGCGGTGCTTTTGTGTATGAGTGATATGGAAGCCAAAATTATTGCCGCCCGTAAGCTCAGGGACGCAGGTTTTAGCGGTTTGATCGTGTCGCACAGCATGCACCACGACGAAGCCAAAGCCATTATCGCAGCCGGCGCCGACCACACTTATCTGACCATGTCAGAAGCAGGTTTAGGTTTAGCCGAAAGGGTCAGACAGCATATCGCCATTTAAACAATACCTGATGTTGCACTGTGAGTGATGACGGCATCTGAAAGCAAAAAAACCGGCATAATGCCGGTTTTTAAATGGTTGAGGTGAAGCGTGCTGTGTTGCTTGTTAAATGAGCCGCTTAACTATCCTGACGTTGTAAAAAAGATTTAATTTCGTCTTTGGCGTGCAGAATATGGTCGCGCAGTTCGTTGCAGGCGGCTTCCACTTTGCCCTCAGCACATAAGTCCAGTAATTTGCGGTGTTCGCTGCTGGCTTTTTCAATACCACCGGCCAGTTGCAAATGCATACGGATATAACGATCAGCGTTTTTATTCAGATTGCTGACCATATCATGGCTTTGCGGCCTGTTGGCTACATAGAGGCAGTTGTGAAATTCGGTGTTCAGCTCAGCCCAGCGATCTGCAGCGTCCGGGCTTTGCAGCGCATCATCCAGCCTTAATAAGGTTTGCCGGGCCTGGGCCAGATGTTCTTCAGTTAATAACGGAATAGAACGGGCCAACAAATCACATTCCAGCAGGGCTCTGAGCTCAAATAATTCGTCAATCAACTCAGGGCTGATTTGGGTGGCTGTAGCACCCTTATGTGGCTCGAACTTCACCAGACCTTCGGCTTCCAGCTGTAACAAAGCTTCGCGGATTGGAATACGGCTGACATTCAGTTGTTCGGCCAATGCCGCCTGACGCAGCGGCTCTCCGGCTTTAATCTGACCTGATAAGATCTGGGCGCGGATCGCTTCTACTACAACTTGAGTTCTGGTTTTAAATTCGAGGGCCATAACAAACCTGGTTGATAAATCATGGAACTAGTTTACTGACAACCAAAAAAAAGGCCAGCAACAGCTGACCTTTTGTTAAAAAAACACCAGCAAGCGGTGGTTTTTTCTGCAGTTTTGCCCTTAGGCTGGCACCGGAAAATTCTGCCGGCATAAAGGCCGTAAAAAACGCTGCATAGCCGCCAGACCCACTGAGGTGCTGCGTAGATCGCTGGACGACGGAAATGGCCCGCCATGTTGCATACTGGCGCACACTTCCACCCCTGTTGGCATTTGCGACAGAATAATGCGACCCACCTGATATTCCAGCTGAGTCAAAAGCGCCTGATGCACCGGCAAATTGGCCTGGTACCCATGCACTGTGGCCGCCAGCTGGCCAGGTAACTGTGCGATAAAAGCCTGTAGTTCGGTCAGGCTGTGATACCGCACCACCAAAGCACTGGGGCCAAAAATCTCGTGCCAAAGCGAAGGAGTGGCCAGCAGCTCAGTCAGGCTGCAGCTAAAGAGCAAAGCGCTGGCCTGTTTATCGGCATTAAAACCCGTTGCTAAGGTTTTCACCTGCAAAGCCCGTTCGGCAGTTTGTGCCTGATAAGTGTTATAGATGCCGGGGTGTAATAAAGTTTGGGCCTGAACCTGCTGCATGGCGCTGATGGCAGTGTCGAGCAACAACTCAGCGGCCGCTGTATGTGGCAACAACCACAATCCCGGCTTAGTACAAAGCTGACCGCCGGAACCCGTAGTGGAAGCCACCAGTTGCAGCGCCAGTTCGGTGGCGCTACTCAGCGCCAGTTCCGGCAAAATCAGCTGCGGGTTTAAGCTGCCAAGTTCGGCGTAACAGGGAATAGGCTCAGCTCTTTGATTGATTGAGTCTTTCAGTGCCATCCCCACCCGGAACGAGCCGGTAAAAGCCATGGCTTTAATACGCGGATGTTTCACCAGCTGATGGCTGATATCGTAATTTTTCGCCTGCACCAGGCTCAGTACCGCCTTTGGCATTTCACAAAGTTCAATGGCATGCACTAAAGCCTGCATCACTCTGTCGCTGGTGGCCGGGTGCGCGCTGTGTGCTTTGACCACCACAGGGCAACCCGCAGCCAGCGCTGACGCTGTATCACCACCGGCCACACTAAAAGCCAGTGGAAAATTACTGGCAGCAAAAACGGCCACAGGGCCAAGCGGCAGTTGTGTAAGCGCAAGTTGAGGTCTTGGTGGCTGGCGATCCGGTAAAGCGTTGTCCAGCACCACCAAACCTTCAGGTTGTGTTTCCAGCGCCCCGGCAAACATCAACAGCTGATTGCAGGTGCGGGTTAGCTCGCCTTGTAAACGCAGCTCGGTCAGTGCAGTTTCTTGTGTGGCAATGGCAATAATGTCGCTGCCAGCTGCACGAAGCTCCTGCGCCATCTGCCTGAGCAGGGCTGCACGTTCCTGTGCAGTTTTTTCGCGGTAGATTAAAAACGCCTGATAGGCCGCTTCACAGGCGTTATTAAGCTCTGTAGCCTGACATTCGGCAAAAAGCCAGGGCAAAGGTTCAAAAGTGACGGCATTGACGGCGCTGAAACTATTGGGTTTTTCGGCTTGCCATCGACCCTGTATATAATGGCGGCCTCTGATGTGCTGTGACGGCTTTGCCTCAGCAGCACTTTGTGTACCCTTGAGTTGGGTGCCTGTGGGCGCTTTTGCAGTAATAAGAGTCTGAGTCATGGTTAAATTACCTGAAAACCGTAAGCATAAGGGTCGTTGTCATCCACAGTGATTTGATTGGCGCCAAAAACCTGCGCCCAGCCCTGAATGCCCGGGATAATGGCTGCTTTGCCGGCGACTTCAGTCACAGCTTCAATGGTGCCAACAAACTGACTGCCAATAAAACTTTCGTGCACAAAGGTATCGCCAGGTTTGAGTAAACCTTTGGCATAAAGCTGCGCCATTCTGGCTGAGGTGCCGGTACCACAAGGGGATCTGTCTATGGCTTTGTCGCCATAAAACACCGCATTGGCGGCACTGGAGTCCGGGTGTTTGGGCGTGCCTGTCCAGAGTAAATGGGATAAACCCCGCACTTTGTCATCGAGCGGATGCACACAATCAATGACCTTTCTGGCGGCTTCACGCACCACTGGACTCCAGCGCAACAGCTCGGCCGCGCTGTGATGTTCAATACCTTTAAATTTACCCTGAGGTTCGATAATGCCGTAGAAGTTGCCACCGTAAGCCACATCCATCGTCATTTCACCCAGTTCCGGTACCTCAAAGCGCACATTTTCAGCGTATAAAAACGATGGAATATTGGTAATTTTTACCGCTGTGACTTTGTCGCCTTGTTGCTGGTAACTCACTCTGAGCTGTCCGGCCGGCACGTCAATGATGAGCTCACCCGGTGTTTTGGCTTTGACTAAACCAGCTTCCAGCGCTGCTGTCACTGTGCCTATAGTGCCGTGGCCACACATCGGCAGGCAGCCGGAGGTTTCAATAAACAAAATAGCAAAGTCGGCGTTGGCGGAGCAGGGCGGATACAAAAATGAGCCGGACATCATGTCGTGGCCGCGTGGTTCAAACATCAGCGCCTGACGGATCCAATCAAATCGTTCGATAAAATCCAGCCGTTTTTCACCCATAGTTGTGCCGTTAAGCTGTGGATGGCCTGAGGTGACCAGCCGCACCGGATTGCCACAGGTGTGGGCGTCAATGCAAAAAAATGTACCTTGTTTCATGCGCTGCTCCTTCACTTTACAGCGTAAATTTACGCAGATCTGGGCGGCTAGCCATGGCTTGTTCAAACAGGCTGATCACACGTTGACGTTCAGCACCGCTGAGTGCTAAACGTGGCGCCCGCACAGTTTCAGAACCACGACCAGCCAGCTGTTCAGCTAATTTAATACATTGCACCAGGGTTGGAATGGTATCTAACCGCAGCAGAGGCAGGAACCAACGCCAGATCTCCAGCGCTTCAGCATAACGGCCTTGTGCTGCCAATTGATAAATAGCCACAGACTCTTCCGGGAACACGTTGGTCAGACCCGAGATCCAACCTGTGGCGCCTAACATCAGGCTTTCCAGCGCTATATCGTCCACACCACTGAATACGGTAAAACGGTTGCCAAATCTGTTGTAAAGCTCGGTGATGCGGCGGGTATCTTCCGTCGATTCTTTCACTGCCACAATGTTTGGCTGCTTGGCCAGAATTTCCATGCTGTCAAGCGAAATATCGACACTGTAAGACACCGGGTTGTTGTATACCATCACAGGTAACGCAGTGTTTTTGGCCACCTGTAATAAATGATGAATGGCTTCGTGTGGCGCCGAGCGGTATACCATGCCCGGTAATACCATTAAACCGTCAATACCAATGGTTTCAGCGTCTTTGGCATATTGAGCGGCCAGTGCTGTGGTGGTTTCAGCCACCCCTGAAATCAAAGGCACCCGGCCGTTGACTGCTTCTTTGGCAGCGGCAAGCACCTGACGTTTTTCAGCGGCAGACATAGAGCAGTTTTCACCGACAGTGCCACAAACGATGATACCGTTGACCCCTTCGTTGATCAGGCGGTCCAGCATTTGCTGACTTGCGTTTAAGTTCAGTGACTCATCAGCATGAAATTGAGTACTGACAGCCGGATATACACCTTTCCAGTTAACTTGCATTTTTTTACTCCTGTGACTTCGAATGGGCATTGTGCTCTTGGCAACTGAATGGCATGCTAAGCTAAATGAAAATTGTATACAATATGCAAAGAGGTTTTTTTATGCAGCCAGTAAATCTGAGTGCCAATACTGTTGAGGCAAACAAGCAGCGGGCAGTGTCGTCTGTCAGCAGTCAACAGCAGATGGTGGTGATAGGCGCAGGTGTGATTGGTCTGGTCACCGCCTGTTGTTTGCAACAACAAGGCCATCAGGTGTTATTGCTGGACGGCAATGGTGTGGGTCAGGGCTGCTCTTTTGGCAATGCCGGCCACTTGGCCACAGAACAGGTTTTTCCGCTGGCCGATCCGGCGTTATTACCAAAGTTACCCGGTTTTTTGCTGGATCCTTTGGGGCCACTGGCGATACGGCCGCGTTATTTTTTGAAGGCATTGCCGTTTTTTGTACGTTTTATCAATCAGATGCGACCAAAAAAGCGCAGTGCCAATATGCAGGCGCTGAAACAGCTGTTGCAAAGTGCCATACCGGCCTGGCAGCAGCTGCTTGATGACGCCGGTTGTGCCCATTTGATCAAAACTGACGGCAGTTTGCTGGTATTTGAACAAACTGCGCTGGCGCAGGTAGAGCAGGTGGCACAAAGTTATGCCCAGCAGGGGGTTGCGCTGGAAGTTTTAACCAAAGCTCAGTTGCAAAGCCGTTTCCCGGGCCTTGCCGACAGCGTCAATTACGCTATCTGGTTTAGCGAAGTAGGCCAGACCATTTCACCAAATCTTTTGAATCAGGCATTGTTTCAATGGTTTATCAGTATGGGCGGGCAATTTTTGCAGCAGAAGGTGGCCAAAATCAGCAGCCGCCATGGTCTGGCTGTGCATCTGGAACCCAATCAAATAGCTGCAGCTTTGCAACAATCAGAGGCCGCGCCACAGATCATTGCCACAGTGCAACTGGTGGTATGCGCCGGAGTGCACAGTAAAAGCTTGTTGGCGCAGCTGGGCTTTAAGCTGCCGATTGAAGCGGAGCGGGGTTACCATCTGATGACATCCCCTGCGCTGCTGCCTGTGCTACCGGTCGCTTCTTTTGAACGCAAAATAATTATGACACCAATGCAGGAAGGGTTGCGCCTGGCAGGCACAGTTGAGTTTGCCGGTACAGAACTTGCTGACAACTGGCAGCGTGCCGAGCGCTTGAGGTTCCATGGTGAGGCTTTGTGGCCGGCATTATTGAACAAGCCGCAACTAAAAGATGCCAAAAACGGCAAAGCGGAGGCTAGTGCAGCGCTTGCAGCAGCGAGCAATGATGTTTCACCGGATCTGAGCAAGGTCCGCCCTGCCAACTGTTGGTCTGGCATGCGGCCTACGTTGCCGGATTCTCTGCCGGTGATCAGTGGTTGTGATATTCCGGGTTTATGGTTTCATTTGGGACATCAGCATCTGGGGTTAACCATGGCGGCAAGCTCCACCCGGTTGTTATTAAAACTGATGGCAAAAGAGCCTGGCTCTGTGCAGTTAGCGGCGCCTTTTAGTTTAAAACGTTTTAATTAACGATGGCATATCAACTATCAGGGGACTGAACTGGCTGTATAAACTGAGAAAATCTGTGCTCAGTGCCTCTGGTTTTTTAAGCGCACTGAGTAAAAACGGTTCTGATGTTGCCTGTTGTACTGTCAGTTGTTTTAACAACTGTAACCGGCAGCGGCCTTTTTATCGGAGAGTGGCCAAGCCTGGTTTGAACGCCAGCTGAGTGTTGTTAAGCATCAACAGAGATCAGGCCAGTTTTTATGCAATAAGGCACTAAATTTGCTTAACACCTGATGCAGCTTCAGAGGCAACAACAAAAGGCAAATTGTTTATTCTGAATAACTAAAAGAATGCCAGCAAGCGTTATTAAGCTCAGCTGGCCGGGTGAGTGTCGGACTGTGCAGAGAGCCCTGACCATGCAGATACGAGCGATATTTTTTCTGGTTGTGATGTTATTTAGTGGTGCAGCTGCCTGGCGGTTGTCAAGCATGGCCGACTTTCAGTTATTTGGTGCTTTAGTGCACAGAGTAGACACTGAAGCGCCTTTGATCGCCCTGACCTTTGATGATGGTCCTGTGCCCGGCAAAACCGAACAAATTTTGCAAATTCTGGCAACCGAAAACGTACCCGCCACTTTTTTCCTGACCGGCCAGGAGCTGGAGTTGCACCCTGAACTACTGCCAAAAATCCTCAATGCCGGCCATCAGGTGGGGAATCATAGTTACAGCCATCAGCGGTTGGTATTTAAAACTCCGGCTTTTATCGCCCAAGAGATAGAACACACCGACGCTTTGCTCAAACAAGGTGGTGCGCCTGAACCTTACTTTTTTCGCCCGCCTTATGGTAAAAAACTGGTGTTGTTGCCCTGGTATTTGTCGGAGCAAAAGCGCCTGACGGTAACCTGGGATTTAGCACCGGAAAATTATCCGCAGCTTAGTAAAGATCCGGCCAAACTCAGTGCTTTTACTGTGCAGCAGGCCAAAGCCGGTTCCATTATTTTGCTGCATGTGATGTACGACAGTCGCAGCAATACCATGAAAGCAGTGCCTGACATCATTCGTGGCCTCAAAGCGCGTGGTTTTCGTTTTGTCACAGTGCAGGAGTTATTGCGCCACAGGCCTGTCGGTTATTAAGGCTGAATGTTGTTGCCGGCGCCATTAATCCAGGGTGCCGGCGGCCAGTAAAATGTCCTGTTGTTGCAGCAGGCTCAGCTGCACCGTCTGTTTTAACGCCGTCACCACCACATCTGTTGTCATACTGGCTGCGCCACTAAGCCTGGCCGCCTGCTCCGGTAAATAAGGAATATGAATAAAACCGGCCCTGACTTTTGGTGTTGCGGCCACGGCCTGCATCAGACCATAAAACACATGGTTACAGACAAAGGTGCCGGCACTGTAGGATATTTCGGCCGGTATACCTTGTTGTCGCAGGTTTTGCACTATGGCTTTTAGTGGCAGGCTGGAGAAATAGGCGGTTGGTGCACCGGCAATGACCGGCTCGCCCAGCGGCTGATTTCCGGCATTGTCGGCAATACGCGCATCCTGATAATTAATAGCCACTTTTTCCAGGCTGATGGCTGTACGGCCACCGGCCTGACCCACAGCAATCACCAGCACAGGATTAAACTGTTGTATCGCTTTATACAGCTTTTCAAGGCTCAGACCAAAAACACAAGGTAGTTCAATGGTTTGTACTTCTGTTTCGTCATCAGCTTGCCAGCCCTGTAATTGCTGCACCGCCTGCCAGGATGGATTGATGTTTTCACCACCAAAAGGGGCAAAACCTGTTAATAAAATGGTCTGTTTCATGCGGGCTCCTTTTGGGCGCAACAGGCGCTATTTCGGTTAACTGTGCTGGCTAAAATGCCAGCAGATAGAGCAGCACTATATTGGCAGCCAATAACAATAACGCGGTTGGCAACTGCATTTTTATCACCAGATGGGGATCTTTGAGCTCCAGCAGCGCCGCCGGCACTATATTAAAATTGGCCGCCATCGGCGTCATCAAGGTACCGCAATAACCGCTAAACATGCCAATAGCAGCCATCACAGCCGGATTGGCACCTTGTTGCATCACCAGAAGTGGAATACCAATACCTGCGGTGATCACTGGAAATGCGGCAAAAGCATTGCCCATAATGACGGTAAAAAGTGCCATACCAATACAATAAGCGGCAACGGCGACCCAGCGTTCATTCACTGCCAGATAAGTTTCACTGAGTGCCGCTACTGCGGTGCCAACGCCGGCTTCATTAAATAACAAACCCAAAGTGGCCAGTAGCTGTGGCAATAACACGGCCCAGCCCATAGCTTCTATTAATCTTTTGGCTTCAATACCGGCTTGCTGCGGTTTTTCCCGGGTTAACACACAGACTACCGGCAGACTGATAAGGCAAGCCAAACCAAGACTGACCAGCGTCAGGTTTTTCGGATCCAAAAGTGCCCAACCATCGCCTTTGATTTCACCCAGCACCAGGACACCAAAAACTGTCAGCAGGGGAATAAGCAGCGGCGGCAGGAATACCCAGCTCCCCAGCCTTTGCAGAGAGTGATGCAGCCGCTTTGGCGATAAGGCGGTGTGAACACTGGCTTTGAGTGCGCCTGAGCCTGCCAGTAGCGCCATCAGTACCACCATCAGTCCTACCAGGCTGTGTGGCAGATAATCGCCTATTAAAAACACCAATGCATAACAGCCCCAAAAAGCGGCAGCGGCAAAACGATTGGGCAGGGTGCGGTCAAATAAACTTAACAGCGCTATCCACAACAGCAACAAACCAAGCAGCAGGTATAAAAAATTCAGTGAAATCATGGTTTCACCCCGGTGCTTGAACTGCTCAGGGTATCGGTTTGCGCCTGAGTGTCACTCTGTGACGCTGTGGTCACAGCAGCATGCTGCAGCTGCCTGAGCTGACGGTCAAACTGGTGCAGGCGCAGTGCATGAATGGCAAAAGCACAAAGGGCGGTTGGAATGCCCCAGAGTGCGATATGCAAAGGATCGGTTTCAATGCCGGATTCACGCAAAAAAGTGTGCATCAGCACTATGGCACCAAAAGCGACAAAAATATCTTCACCAAAAAACAGCCCAATATTGTCGGTGGCAGCTGCCATAGCCCGTACTTTTTGCTGCAACACAGCCGGAATGTCGCGCCAGCGCTGCTCGGCTATAGCTTCGCTCATAGGTGCTACTAAAGGCCGCACCATTTGTGGATGACCGCCCAGGCTGGTCAGCCCAAGGGCGGCAGTGCCCTCACGGACCGCAAGATATAAAGTTAAAAACCGCGCCACTGACGTTGTTTTGCGCCTGGCAATAAAAGCCTGTGCCTGTTGTTTCAGGCCATGACGCTCGGCCAGGCCAATAATGGCCAGCGGTAATAATAAAATCAGCGGCAAGGTGCGGGTTTTTAAAAAGCCTTCACCAAGCTCAGACAAAATTTGTGACAGTGGCATCAGCGCCGCAAGGCCGGTGCCAATGCCGGCCACCAGTACCACCAGCACCGGATTCAACCTGAGCACAAAACCCAGGATCACCAACGCCACACCACAAAGCGGCCAGTAGTTCACTATTGCTGTTTGAGTGACTTCAGTCAGCATGGTGAACTCCGTTAGACTGAGCGCCAGAGACTGAAGTGCCTGAGTCTGCTGCACATGTTGCGGCGCAGATACGCACTCCGGCAGCAACAAGCGCCTGATTGAGCCTTTTGGCAAGTGCCACCGCTGATGGGCTGTCACCATGCAAACACAGGCTTTGTGCTCTGATTAACAACTGTCCCTCTGAAAGCTGCAGCGGCAGCTGCTGGCTGATACAAAGGCTTTGCGCGACAGCCTCTTCAGATGAGAGCAATGCACCAGGTTCAGAGCGGGGCACTAAGCTGCCATCAGCACGGTAAGCACGGTCGGCAAAAGCTTCGCTGATCACCTTGATGCCGTAATCTGGTGCCAGCTTTGCCAGTATTGAATCCGGCAAAGTCACTAACAGCAGCTTTGGGCAAAGCTGCTGCATCACCTCAAGCAAAACCCTTGCTGTGGCTTCATCTTTGGCCGCATGGTTATACAAAGCGCCGTGGGGTTTAACATGGCGGATAACGGCATTTTCTTGTGCACACAAGGCAAAAAAATACTGCAGCTGCGCACTCAGGCTGTCGCCCAGTTGTGTTGTTGATAACAGCATGAGCTTTCGGCCAAAATTGGATTTATCCGGATAAGAAGGGTGAGCGCCAATGGCTACACCCGCTTTTTTACAATGACGGATAGCTGCACGGATCTGCGCTTCAGTACCGGCATGGGCGCCACAACTGATATTGGCCGACGAGATCCAGGGGATGATGGCCACATCGTCAAAACCTTCACCTATATCGGCGTTTAAATCAATTTGCATACAAAATACCGGCGACAGCGGGGAGAACCACCTTAACAGTTTGGCTTTTTTTATGTAAATAGCCGTCTGTTGCTTTTACGCTGTGATGCGTTAAACACACAAGGCTGATCCTTTGCTGCTGCACTGCTCCGATAACGGGGATAGGTTTTTTTTGTGTGCAGCAACAAGCTGTACAATAGCCGCGAAATATCAGCAATTTACCGGGTGAAATCTGGAGGCTGTCACTTTAAACTGCCGGACTCAAACCAAGCGAGTTTTGGCACCGCAGCTTAGGGCGACTTCCTATTGGTGATTGTATTTTCCCGATTTTACTTTGTTTTCCTGATTTTACTTTGAGGTTTATATGGCAATAAATGCTGAACATCCGCTGCAGATCCGCCCTGCGACAGTGGCCGATCTGACAAAACTGGCAGCGCTTGAGGCCGAGCTTTTTGCCGATGTGGTGTATCCGGCGTTTTTTTTCCGGCAGGCTCACGATTTATGGCCGGATTTATTGCGCCTTGCCTGCCGTGGTGATCAACTGCTGGGTTATATACTGGCGGCACCGGCGCAGCAAGGGCCCGGCGAAATTGGTATTTTGTCGCTTGCCGTGGCACAGGCCGCACAAGGGCAGGGCATTGGCAAAATGTTATTAACTGATTTGCTGCAAGTGCTGCCTGCTGATGGCAAAAAACTCTGGCTCACCGTTGCTCCGGACAATAAAGCTGCAGTTGCGCTTTATCAGAAATTTGGTTTTCAAAGTGTAAAAACCGAAGCCGATTATTATGGCAAAGGCGAACACCGCATGGTGCTGGTGAAGCAACATGCTGGCTGAAATCAGCCGTTGTTTTTGCAATAAAAAAAACAAAAAATTAAGCCCTAGGCCGCGCCATTATTGACTTTTCATCAAATGCTCGACGACTACGAAAAGCCTCGCTATAATGCCGCGTCCTATTAAACAATGGATCTGGTTGACTAGTGCTGAGTAAGCGAAACATGCCAGATTTAAGCATGATGGCGTAAACCCCACGCCCGTTTTTGATTTTGAGGTAACAAGA